>Ga0116231_10001935_pt1 | contig 43172 bp, 20 predicted proteins | sample S1TSphgellanicum_2_FD_89695 | JGI IMG/M metagenome (GOLD analysis project Ga0116231, IMG submission 89695) | Host-associated microbial communities from peat moss isolated from Minnesota, USA - S1T2_Fd - Sphagnum magellanicum MG | ecosystem: Host-associated > Plants > Peat moss > Unclassified... | reverse complement strand
GGTGCTCCAACTTTGCACTAACCACTTTGTGTGGGTTGTGTGCAGGCCCGTGTGAGTGACTAAAGCTTGTCAACTCTTCTTAGTCCCATCCCGGAGCTCCAACACGCCCCTCTACCCTTCAAAGTGTTATGAGTTAGGGAGCGTGCTCCAACTCCTCCTTTTCTGTTGTTTTCTACTTGGGCTCACATTTGAGCCCTTTTAGGAGTTGGGAGTGCATCAATTACTAATCACCAACCTTTGAAATTCCTTATGGAATCAGATCGACTCACAAGAAAGTTGGCCATGTGAACACTTATCCTATAGGACAATAATTTTAATATAATTCACAAACTTGGTAGGGTTAATCGAAATGACAATGGGTTGAGTTGAAACCCCAAGTTCCAATGAAAAATATACCACTAGGGCTTGTTGGCATGGTGATGTGGATTTAGAAGCAATATCATGATGGCATGCCTCTGCATACCTTTGTACTTTATTAGGGTGTTTTGGGGATGTACCTCAGATTAGTGTGGATGATGGGGAACCCCATGATGTGGGGATGGAGTCCGAGGGTAATGGTGCCTTGGATGTTTATGATGATGCACTTCATTGCATATTTGTAAGTAGGAGAAATTCTGATTCAGTTAACACCCAAGGAAATGGATTATGTTGTGCATAAGACCAAGTGGTTCAAATGGGAAAATAATTCCCTCCTACATATGTGGATGAAGGTTGTGCTTCACCCAAAACAACATGAGAGCCTTTGAAGCATGCTCATGAAAAGTTGAGCCATTTTGGGGTCCAATGGACATATAATTTGTTCCAAACATAATATTAATGGTGAGGGATGCATTTGCAAGTTTAACAATTTGTTTCTAGGTGTATGGTGTGTGATTGAGTTTGGGCATCTTTTAATGCACCTACACCTTAGCTACAACCCTTACCAATTATGGGGCTTGGGCAACAATGAGTTTGGATTTTGTCACCCCATTAAGTTTGACATCTTGACATAACCGATGTGTTTTGGTTATGATTGAGCATTTCTCCAAGTGGTTGGACTTGGTTCCATTGTTAGATTGTAGTAGTGAAGGGGCAACGTATGCATTTTTGGACATGATAGTTAATAGGTTTGGGGCTCCACTTGAAATTCTCACTGACCAAAGTGAAGAATTTCGTGGGGAATTCCAAAAGTTGTGTGAGAAAGCATTGATTAATTATCACACAAATTTTGGAAGATCATCTTGAGGTATATGGGTTAGCTGAATGGATGGTGTAGATAATGAAGCGGGGTTTGTGGAAATATGGTTTCCACTAGGGCCATATTTGAGATTGGGACTTACAACTACCATGGCTAATTGGGTGAATGCATGGTATGGTGGTTCATTTTAGGCAGATGTTCCACTCCATCGAAGTCCATAAAAAGTTTGTTAAAAAACATGATTATTTGTTCATCATAACTTATGATTATAATCATTTATAAGTTAATGTTCATACATTTGTGAACATTCATATTCTATTTTAAAACTTAAATGAAATGATGATGATGTTAGTTGTTTTGATGGATGATTTTTAAAAAAAATCATAATACTTGGAAAATTGTTTTATAAAGTCCATGTATGAATAATGGCCCTTTTAGATATTTCATAATCAAACACTTTTAGAACAAAACAACTAAAAGAAACAAAATTTGTAAGTCATAGGGACTTATGAAAATAAGGTCAAGTTTTAACCATTTTAAATTCCATACAAAAATATTTGCTAAGGTTTTCAAAAATGGTCCCATGTGTATGTTGTTTATTCCATATTACTTAATATTAATTATTTAATTCAGATTATTTAATCCAAATTATCAAATATATTATTTCATATTTGTTATTTATTTCAGTTCTTATTGGATTATTTAATTGAAATTACTTTACTATATATATATATTTAAAATTTAAAGTTTCAAGAAGATCCAAATCTACCTACCTAAATATAAAACTAGCACCTATTTGCTTGTGTAGGCAGGCAAATAGATAGGAAATAAAAAATGTAAATGGAATAAATAGCCAAAAAATTATTTCATTTACTTTGCAATTTCCATTTAAGGTCAAACAATTTTTCACTCTTCCCAAATTTGCATATGCATTTCAAAATGACAACTCAATGCAAGACATGTTATTTATATAATTTGTGAGATGAGATTCAAAGACAAAACATATGGGTTAAACATTTTACTTGCACCTTAGTTTTAATTTGAGATGCAATTAAACCTTTCTCAAAAGCCAAATTTAATTAGTAATATCTTTTTCATATTATGTCCAAATGAAATGATTTAAAACTTCATTTTGAAAGGTTTTCCAAAATCTACACAAAAAAATAATTCAAATTATTTTTAAAAAATTAATTGAAAAATTTTGCATGTAAATTTTGCATTTCAATACATTTCAACAATGATGTCTTGAAGACTTTTCATGTTTTAACTATCATTATCTTTCTCATACTTTGTTCAAATGAAAGAAAGTTTAAAAATATGAATTTTTTTGTATTACATAATACATTTTAATTATGAAATTTAATACAAATTGTTCATAAAAGATGATGTATCAACATATAATAACATTCAAAACCATTTAATGTTTAATATATTTTTAAATACAATACATTTAGATATGGTATATTAAATACATACACGTTAAATTTTATATTATAAGATGAGTTTGATTATATAATTAAATAATATAAATTAATTATAAAATATTAATATTTTAGAAAATGAAAATCTTATTACAAAGTTATATATACCTCTAATATAATATTCATTTTATTCACAAATATTTTTATTTATATAGTATATAACAAATAAATATTTTCATATGTTATATATAAGTGATCTTTATATGATAAAAATATTGGATAAAAAGGTTATATTTCCATGGATGAATATTATGTTATCCATTTTTATCAAATGAAGCCACAATAAAATATTTGTTAGTTAAAAATTTATATGTAATATGTACATAATTTTACATGTTATGTATTTTATATCTTATAAACATGGACATATTATATAATATATAATATATATTTCTATGTTAAAAATATTCGATTTTGATTTTTTATTTTGTTTTGTTGTAAACATCTTTTAGCAATTTATTAAGTAAAGGCAGAAATAAAATCTGGTTTATTTTTCAGAATTAAAATACAATTTTATTTCAATAATATATATTTTGGATTTATGACTGATAATATCGTGCATAAACTAACAATAAATTATACGATTAATTGATATAATAAACACATAAGAAATATATTAATCTAAAAATATTTTACATTAATTTTCAATATAAGAAACTAGGTAAATTATATTATTATAAATAGTATGCTAATTAAGAATAAAAATTAATAGAATAATACATAAATGGAATCTACATATCGTATTACATTATATTATTGAAATATATTATTTATTATATATATATTAACACATATGATTAAGATTCGATTTTCATCTTTTTATTTCTTGAAAATGTCTTCACATTGTACGAAATGAAGGCCCGAATTATATATGGCAATTAAATTCAAAATTGTATGTAAAATAAATAATTAAATTGTCTTAAATAGGTTCAAATCACTTTCTAAATTGTCATATTGTAACTATTTGATGTAATAAAAAGTTATGATAAATAATCTTATACTTTATAAATAAATTATATTAGATAATGACTAATATAAATTATATATAACATTGAAATTCCATGGTGAAATTCCAAGTGAAGAATTTCATTGAAAGTGGGTGATAATTCTTGGGTAGTAAATATGTCCACCTAAAGTGGGCCAAAGTGACTTCATGGCAATTATGCAATAGTGATGGTGGAATGGGGAAAGGATGTGGTGAAATTATTTCACAAAATAGGTAGCATAGTGATATATTTAGGCATAGTGAAATAGGATGGAATATGTAATAGTGTTAGGAAATCAGTCCATATGTTGTCATTTCAAAAGTCCATTATTAATAATAGGGGTAACATTTTAAGAAAATAATTATACTTTTAATTTCATAATCAAATTATGAATTTAGAATCAATTATTAATTAACAAATTGAAACATACATTTATCACCACATCCATTTAAACGAATGGTACCCTATAGAAATATGAATGTGATTCCATAAGTGAGCCACCTTACCATGCATTCACCCAACTATGGGGTATATAGGTTTAATTGATGAGCTTATTTTCCATCTTTTTCACCATACTTATTGTTTGGTTGTGAACCCGAATTACTAGCTTCAATTTGACAAGATGCAATGGCAATAATCAACATGGATGATTCTAATGTGTGGATTCAGGCATGTGAGTAGTGAGCCACCTTATTTCAATGTGTTATGTCAGGGTTATAGAAAAATTAACAGTTGCCCAACATTGAAATACATTGTGTTATGCCACTATACATGGAGGTGGTTATCAGTTTTAGATTTGGAGGTTTGAGCAAGGAGATTATGTTTACTTGTAGCACCAATTACTTTGGATTTGATTGCGGAAACATGGAAAAATGTTCATGAGTGAAATGATGAGGTGCAAAAGGCAATCTTGACCCCTAATTATGTTAAGGTATCATTTATATTCCCAAATTTAATTAGATTGAAATTTATGTTAAAGGTGTTGGGAAAATGATTTTGATCTAATGCATGTATTTTCAATTTCAAATGTGATAAACAAACTGTTTAAAATGTTTAATTTGTTAGGTGTTTTTGTTGGTTGATTATCTTGTGGATTATAGATAAATAAGGAGCTAGGTATTGGAAGAATCTTTCAATCTACGATGAGTTGTTTGAGGAAGAAACATCATTTGAATGTTGACCAATGTGAAAAAATGCAGTTCCAACTTTGCCAAATGTATTATTTGTGAATCATTAAAGGATTTGATACCCAAAGGTGGAAAGAACAATGTGGGTGCAAAGGAACATGAAATGAAATTTCAGGAGCACAACATTTAATAGGAATCATGTAAATGTCTTTATCACACTTGGAGAATTAAATCAATCAAATCCAAGAAGGGTATCTTTGTGTCAATCATGACAAGATGGACCATTCCAAAATTATTCTCTTAAAACTTGTTGTGAAGAAAAAAGGTTTCAAGTTTGGGTAAGCTCCCAATCATTTTGACTAGTGTGATTGTTCATGGTGATGAAACATTTGTTCAATACTTTAATGAATTTTGGCCAAATGATTCAAATTCTACAATTGGGTCATTGTTGTAAATATTTTGAAACTTGGAAAAGGAACCCATTAATGAATTTAGGAATTTATTTGAACATAAACCATAAAATGCATTTTTTCAAAGATTGATCCATGAAGGTTTTCATTGTTTAGTTGCATTGAAAGCATTAGAAAAATTCATTAATAGTAGCCATTGACTAAAAATTATTTTTTCAACAGGACAATTTGTGTGGAAGTTAACAAAAATAATCATTTACTTGTAGTTTTATTTCTCCTTATTACAAGAGAAGTTTTTGAAATAGTGCAACAAGGGTTTTCAAATGGACAATTGTGTGAAAGATAACAAGAATCATCATTTGCCTATAGTTTTATTTCTTGTAATTACAAGAGAAGTGTTTGGAAAAGTGCAACAAAGGTTTATGGTTGTTGGCCACACCCATAAGGAAATTTTGTATATTTTTCCAAAAAAATTGAAGGAGTATGTAAGATAATTATGTCTTGGTTGACTTAATGAAAACATTCATGGTTTCACAAGATCATCCTTTCATTTCCCAACTTATCCAATAAATCATGGATTTCAAGACTTGGTTCAAAGGATGTTTGAAGGATGGGCTAGAAATTTTGGTTGGGCATATAGATATGCATTTGTTTCGTTTTTTTTGTTGATTCAGTTGGGTGGCTTGTAATGCAATACAAAGTGTCCTTTAGTGATGTAATGTGAAATCCTAGGCTAGACTTTGAATTCAAATATGGCAAAATAAACAATTCAGGTCATTCCTAGCTACCACAAGGACTTCTAAATCTTATTCCTTTTCGCCCTATATGGGGGAATGATGCCACCAAATCAATTGAGAAAGAAAAAATTATCAATAGTGGGCTTTTTAAATATGTGGAGTTTTGAAGGATGGGGATTTGCAAGGATGAAACCTATGCTAAAAAACTTGGCTCCATACTTCGATTATTGGGATAACATTCCTAAGTTATTATCAAAACTTTTGCCAACTCAAAGTTCAACCCTCTTGGAAGGTTTTCGGCCTTCAAACAATTAAAGATTTAATCAAGTGCAAGATGTCATTCCCTTCCAATGTTGATCTTGAAGACCTAGTTATCATTCCATATTGTGGTCCTAAAAACATGTGACCATAATTGAAGATAAACTGCTTACATTTTGAAACTTAGGCCTAGAGATTTTATTCTAGTGAGGTTTGTAGATTTGGAATTATATTTTGTGTGGATGGGAAGTGTGGAAAGTGAGGTTGTGAAGGATGAATAGTTTGATAATTTTAGACATGTTTATATTCAATGGTGGGTGTTAATAAAAAAAGGAAAAAGGGATGATAATAAATCAATTGTATACAATTTTGCTTATAATATAGATCGTAGTTGTACCAAAAAATGTAATTTAAATGTATGATATATAACTTACACGAAATATAATGTTTATGGGTGTATGCACTTTAAAGTGGCTCATTTAAAATTAAAAAAAAAGTCCACAAAAGTCCATTCTATAGTGTTAAATTTTTGAATTTTTCTGATACCATGGGTTCAATGGTAATAAAGTCAATGTATCAAAAACAATAAAGTCCATATTAATAGGAGCTCAACTACATATTTCAAATATATACACCTCTAGGAAAAAAAATTGAAAATTGAAAACAAAAACAACTATGTTAGGGACTTATGAAAATAAGGCTCAATTTTGACTATTCAAAAGTCTTTAATTAAAATTTGATTATGATTTTTGAAGGAAGGCTTTCATATAAAAGTTTATTATTTGATGTTACACCATATATTGAGTCACTATAAATAATTTGGAATGAAATTCGATATGAACTCTTTTATTTTCTATCATTTTAATTTATCAACCAGTCCATATTTGTGTACTTCAAAAGTCCATTGTGAAAAGTGGGTGTATTTTTGGATGCAAACGAGCTAATAGGATCCATAGGTGCATCCTTAGGTGACAGTTTTTTGGGGAATATTCTCGTAATATTTTCAAAAAAATCTTTAATTTTTTTTAAAACTTAAAAAAATTATGTGTATGATTTTGTTAAGGTTTGTGTTAAAAATATTTTAAAAATATGGGCATAAGCATGGTAAAGTATGCCAACTGGAGACACTTGTTGTTTTTTTGGAAACTATCCATAAATTATACTTTAATGTATTGAATCCGGGAATATTATTTAAATCAATGATCAACAATTATAACTTTTTTGACTTCATTGCATACTATTGAAGAAATAAATGTTTTAATATGCATTTAAGTACATTTTTTTGAAATGCAAGTAAAGAAAGTACATGTTACGATTCTACAAAATTGAGTTACAAGTACATGAAAGTACAACATCAATTAAAATTATTATACTTTCAAGTTGATGATGACCTAATGTGTATGGATATGGTTTCACCTTTTCATTATTTAGTCATAATCTATCAAAGTTTTAATGTAAAAATATTTTGGAAAATTTGAAAAACCAACCAATTTAAACAATACTTTTCATCGATTTTTTATATATAGAATTTCTTCAAATTTTATGTATAACTTATAATAAACTCAATGAAGTGTTCTATGATTTCAAAATGAAATTTAAATATGTTTTTGATATCTTTTTTAATGTTAATGTTGAAAAGAGATTGTTTTTGAAATTAATTTTTTAAGAAATACTTTTTTGGCATACTTTACCATGCTTGGAACCATATGTCATTTTCAAAGTTTTCCAAGTCCATTTTCAAAACCTTTTATTACTTAAAAGTAGTGGTTATAAGTCTTTTTACATTGTTTTTGAAGGTGTAAATGATAATGAAATAATTTCCTATTTTGAACATTTATGGAATAAAATATTAGATTTGATAATGTGCAAAAATATTAACTCATTTTCAAGTTTAAATTATTTAAAATTCTTTTGGTGTAAAAAACATGGTAGTGTTCATCCTATTTTTGGCTCCTATTAGCATAACTACACCCTTTTATTGAAAAATAATTACATAAGTATTTTCATAATGAAGTTGATAATGTATAATCAATCTTAAAATTTCAATTTGATAAGTTTTATTATTCATGTTAAGGCACTTTGCAAAAATGGGCACCTTGATTCAAAAAATGAGCCACCTTAGTCTGCATTCACCTTTATAAATGAGTAATAATTACTCTTACTACCTAGTTTATTCAATAAATAAATTACATTACCTATAGGTAATTAATTCAAAATAATCACACATCAATATGGTAAAATACCTATTATTTGACCCACATACTTATGACCTACTAATTACTTACTACTTGCTACCTATCTTACTTATTACCTATTTAATAGATTAATCACATAACCTACCTAATTGATTAATTACAACCACCATCTAAACATTAACCTATTTAATAAATAAATCACATAGTTTAAATAATTAAATAATTATTACAAAAAAGATCACATATCAACATGATAAAATTCATACTATTTAGCCCACATATATATTTCTTATTACATACTACCTTTACAATTTAAGCATGAATAGGTGGACAATTTGGACTATGACACTTGTAATATTTTTAGATTACATACAAATGTAAAATTTAAAACCATATTCAAAATTAACATTATCGATTTTTAAATTATTCATATTGTCATAGACTTTAATGTGAATTATCATAAATGTTTTGGATGAATTTTAAAATGATTATGGATTCATAATGGATTTTTAAAATGACAACATTACATTTGTCACATAGAAAAAATGAAAAATGTGGACTCCAAAAATATGTCAAAACAGTGTCAAAAGAAAAATAAAATCAAATGAAGAATTTATTAGTGAAGTGCATTAAAACTTCCATATATATATATAATTAATTTCTTAAAAAAATTGATGTGATCATTGTAAATTTTTATCTTTGAAAGTTCATTTCATATTAAATGTTTTAATCTTTTGCATGGATTTTTTGATCAATCACATGTTTAAAGATATTCATAGGTTGGCTTATTAATATTTATGATTAAAAGCAAAGGGGCTAATCATGAGATTTGTGATTTGATAATTATTAAAATCATAATTTTTTTTGCTATTGTTAGATTACAAACTTTCAAATGCCACTTTTGAGTCACTTGAGCATGCCTTCACTCCCCATAGTAAAGGTTTGTGATTATGATGACCTTGTGGGTTTGAGTCTATTGCATGTATAATTGGGAGGATCTTGTTGTAGGGTCCAAATATGGTTGGGGTACCCAAAAGGATTGTTTCATTTAATATCCAATGGACCCCCTCACTTGAACATGTTTTTGAAACTTAATAACACATTCATATTGAAAGTTTTTTTCTTCATAAATACATACATGATTAAGGTACTATTTATGCATAAAATTTCAACTTTGAACAAGTTTAAAGATTTGTAACAAGTTTTGAAAAACTTTCTAGAATCGTGAGGAAAAAAATAAATTCAAAGACCCATAAAAAACATCTAAATAAATTATTTTGCCTCAAGATTTTTGCTACAAACACTTTAGTTGCTAATGTGTAAAATGTTTAAGTGTGACAAGAACCAAGTCCCCTATTGCAATGTACAAAATTTCAAAAATTGAAAATTTAGAGAGTTTTTGGTAATTTTGAACCATTGATAAAACATGGCTCACATTGAATAAAATTTATTATTCTTATATTCATAAGTGAAAATGATACATACTTTAGATGCCCATACAAAATTTGGAGCAAATTTATTTCATTTGACATGAGAAAAAAAGGAAAATCTAAAACAAGTCATAAGTTTTATTAAAAAATGGTGAATTTGAAAATCCTAGAAATGAGTCCTTATATTTCAAATGAGGCACTCTCATTGTACTTGGACCCTATAAGGGATAATTGTATGTTTTGTGTCTAAATAAACACCTATGAATGTTTTGATGGTTGTATTGGCTGGTTTCATTATTAAGCTTTGAGAGTGCTGGAATAAATGTTGATGTTTTGAATGATCAAACTCATGGGTTTTGAAATCTTTGAATGATTGGTTTTTTGTGATTGTGTTGGTTTGGTTTATAAGTAGATCTTGCTTGGGAATGTGGGCTAGAATCTTTTGGGAGTGAAGTTATGTGCTTTCATGAAATGTGAGAAGACAATGTTGTAAGGTAACCTTGATGATCCAAGAGGAGTTTCCTAAGTCAATTGTCGTTGGTGGTTTATTGTTGTGTGTGGGGATGTTTTTAGGACTGCTTTGAGGGGTTGCATGGTACTTGAGAGTAGGCCCATATAATTGGTACAAGATAGTGCCCGCTCTTGTTGAACTGCCATCCAAATAAGATAAGGACTTGAGTGAGCTAAGGTGCAGCATACGATTCCTAGGGGGAGTTGTCTTAATCAGCCAGCAGCAATAGATTGATGTGATGATGCACTCCATGCGTCAACGGAGAACAAGAATGTCTCCCAAATTTATATTGTGTATTTCTTCATCTTTAGGTTTAGCTCATTTGGCCGATGACCTTTTCGTTCACAGCAGAACCTCTTCTGGAACCTCTTAGTAGAAGGGCCACATTAACTAACAGTAGTTTAATTTCATTCACTTATAAACAACAATTAACCTAAACTTTGCACCGAGTTCAGTCAAGACCCAATTCTTTTTAACCTAAACTTTGCACCAAGTTCAGTCAAGACCCAAGGCTTGTCAGGTGCCTCACCTTCTCAAACAAAATCAGTCCCTTAAAACTCTACCGCATCTTTACAACGGAGGAGGACCTCAATGTGAAGAACTGGGTCTGAAACCAGATTGAGGTACCATCAAAATATTAGAAATAACTTGGACTGGAACAGGAAAGTCTATGGTATGAAAATGAAAATGGACGAGAGGTTTTCTTTCAAAGCTAGAAACAGACAAAACTTCTTTTTACCTTGACTTTGCTTAATGACATGGACTAAAATTTTCCTCTTCTTCAAAATATCATTTAAATTATATGAAGTCCTTCAAGAGCTGAGCCATGAATTTCAGTCTTTTCTTTCCCTTTTCAAGTAAACCAAAACCTAATCCAAGGCACCATTTTGCCCTTTCCAACAAAGAATTACAAACTAGTTCCATTGTTCACATCTTCTGCCTTGTGCATATTTTTTAAAGTATCTGCAAATTTGGAATCCTTCAATTTGGAACTCTTTTACAACCCTTCCAGTGTCAGAAGTTTTTCTTCCACTTGTGCAAATAACCTAAATGACAAAAAGCGGCCACTGTAAAATTCTTTGGAGGAAACAATGATATAATGATCTTATTTTCTCCTTTTCTGAATATTCTCAGATCGTTTCCAAGACAAGCCCCATGCCATGAGCCGATAATGTTTTGTACAAAATACAGATGCGACCAAAAGTCTTTGGAGAACTTGTTTGATTAGCTTTGACTCTAGTTTAATTGTTTATTTTTTGTGACATGCAATCTAAGTGTTTTTCTACAATCCACGGTTTGGATGGTATACTATTTTTCTACCTACAATCTAACCCATGATACCCAAAAGCAATTATTACCTTCCAATCTAACGTAATGGAACTTTCTAGTACAAGATCACTTGCCAATTTCAAGATATGTCGCAGATCAATAGCTTTGTGTGATCATGTATTGACAATTCCCAATAGGGTTCCCAATATAGATGCTAATTGACACCCATATTTAAACCTTTAGATCCCTAGTCCACAAAAGAGGCCCCATAAATGTTGAACTGTGACCAACTTAAAGCATAAAGAATGGCCTCTTCCTTTGCCACCTAGTCCACCACTAATAATGTTATACGGAACCAATGCATTGAAAATTTAAATCTTTTGCCCTGAAATAGGGGATCATCATCAGGCAGGCACATCCCCATGCCAATTTGTCAACCTGTGTTTTTGGTGTAAGAAAAGATCTGCCAATCGGATTTTGGACATGACACCAAAGTACCTACTGCTATTTGTGGAGGGATTTGGAAAAGTCGCCATGTCAAGGCCCTACCCACATTATGTGTGCAGTGTCACGAGGCTTTCAAGTCACCAATATTTCACCAAATGCGTCATGAAAAATTACCATGAGTCATGTGGCGGATAAACCTGGAGGTCAATATTGATAATGGTCAAAATTAGTCCTAAATGAGTACATGATTACTTAGAAATCTAAGTATTAGAAATTACTTAGCACTATGTAATCTTTATTTATTTATTGGGTTTCCCATGAACATTAACTTTTGTTGAAGCCCCATGAAAGTTGGACTGTTGGATCTCCAACTACAAGACAATGATTCATGGATCCTGGCCTCAAAGGGTTTACATTAGCACTTTTATGATTGGGAAAAAAATCTGAGTGGAAATAAAAGATTTTCAAGTCCTACTTTCAACTTGTATTAAGCTTGTTAGGACTTAGTATTTCAATTTTCCTTACAAGAGGCAGATCTGAGGATCATTGTTGACCAGATATCGACTGGTAAAAAAGAACTGGAATAAAACACCTTAGAAAGTCAATCATACTGCATAAAACCAAATGTGAGACTGTAACACACTTGGGAATGACCCCCTACTCTGGGGCCCCTTCCGCCTAGTAGGGCAAGCTGCTGGTCTATTCGGTGGTAATAGGTTTGATCAGGGAGAGTTCCAGGGCCTGTTCCAGAGTATAACCGGTTTCCTCACCTTCGATTCACATATCAAGCGTCTTCTCCACCTTCAATTCACATTACAAGTGAAACCCGTAGATGGCTGCTTGTCCCACGGAGGAACAAGCTTGAAAAATGGCGTCCAGCACAGTTCTGCGCATGCTTTTGCTCATGACGAAGAGACATGTACTGTTTAGAAGGAAAACACACTGGTTCCACATGTCCTAGCGCTCCTTGCAGGCAGTTTTGAACCTATGGCCGTCTATGTGAAAGACAAACTAGCATCCTAGTTCTAGTTGCTTTGAGTCAGGACTCATGTCTTAGATGAAATTTACCACCTTTTTCTTCTGACATCCGTCTAACCCTGCAGCAGAACCATGCAAGCATTGTGCAATGTGATGCATTGACCCTCCCCTAGTTTATAGAGTCTGTTTAATGTCCTGCCTGAAAAAGAGTCATAACAGGACATTGAAACCAGTTACTCATATAGTTTTGAGGATTCCATTTCAAATGATATCTTTTACTTTCCAGGAGTCTCAAAAGCATGGTCTCATTTGTTTGTGATGGGCCAATTGAAGAAGTCCATCACAAAAGAAGAAAAGAAAACCAGAAAAAAGAAACCAACAACTTTGGGTGCACAAACTAGTATATAATTGAACCCACAATTTTAGGCAAGTTGGATGCCAAGTTCAATGTCTATCCTCCTTTACACCTTTGAAGAAAAGGAAATTCTTGTACACTTTACTTCTTTTCGGTTTTTAAAGGGTAAACCCTAAAATGTCTGAACAAGTATTGGTTCCAATGTCTGAATTCAGTCTCTACAGAAAAGACCAATTCAGCTCTGATACTTCTGAATGTACTATTGGTTCCAGTAGGAGGACCAGTTAAAACTCAATGTTGTTGGTTCCAAGCTCCAGCTCCGGTTCCAGTACGAGGAAGGCCAATACAATCTGAATCATAATGCAGGTTCCATGATCTGGTTGTGGTTAGACAACTGAAGAACACAGCTTAAACCTGAATATTGCTGGAACTTCCTGGAACCAGTTCTGGTGCAACTTGAATATTCTTACTGGCTCAATGGCAGTCCAGTTCTGGTTCAAGAGGAATGTTGTTGGTTCTATGGCCCAGTTCTGGTTCGAGTAGTTCTGGTCCAGTTCTGGAGGAAGACCAGTTCGACCTGAAAAAAATATTTGAGCTGGTTCCATGGTCCAGTTCTTGTTCGAGTAGGAGGAAGACCAGTTTAACCTGGGAAAAATATTGGGCTGGTTCCATGGTCCAGTTCTGTACGAGTAGGAGGAATACCGGTTCAACCATTCAAAAATATTGAGCTGGTTCGATGGTCCAGTTCTGGTTCCAGTGGGAGTAGACCGGTTCAACCTGGAAATATTGAGCTGGTTCCATGTTCCAATTCTGATTCGAGTAGGAGTAGACCAGTTTAACCTGAAAATATTGAGCTGGTCATCTGGTCCAGTTGTGGTTCTAGTAGGAGGAAGACCGGTTCAGACTGAAAATAGTTGAGCTGGTTCCAGGTTCATATCCCGGTTCCGGCAGGACGTAAAAGACTAGTTAATATGGACAAATACGGATGGATGAAAAATTGTGTGAAATGTTCAACTAGGTAGAAGAGGATGAGGAATGAGGAGAGAGCGATTGCTCGGTCATGAGAGGAGCTTGGTCGCTCAACAGAAAATTGGGATATAATTCATCCGCTGAGCCGGTGAAAGGGAAAGAGCGGGGAAGGGGAGGCAAGAGTGCGGCATCACCGGAGCTCAAGACTTGCTTCACAACGCGCATCGAGGGTCTTGCGCTCGGTTGCGGCAGAGAACACAGCAGACCCAAGCGCAGAACCAGACCCTTCTGCTCACTTTCAATACAAATCTCTTGCTGGATTCTGCGACTCAAAGCCTCGCAAAAATCCAAATGATCGTCCTTAGACTCTGCATGTGCAGTTGACGTTGTATGAAAATGGGAAACAGTACTCAGCGTTGCTATTCTTGGGTCTACAACACTCAACAGTTTGCCTGCATCATGAGCTCGTCTCACTCTGTTCACCAACAACACATCCTCAGGTTCAATTTCCAAGCTCGTGGTATCTACTGGATGTCTCCCGCAGACGACTTCCAGTACTAAGACACCGAAGCTGTAAACATCGGTTTCCTTGGTTGCTTTCCCCGTGTAAGGCATTTCGGGAGCCATGTATCCAAGTGTACCTGCCATCATGGTTGTCTTCTCTACTTTCTGGTGATCAACCAGTCGTGCCAATCCAAAGTCCCCAAGATGGGCATTGAACTCCGCATCTAACATGACGTTACTGGGCTTGATGTCTCTGTGAAGAACGCATTGTTGCCATTCCTCATGTAGATATGCCAGTGCTGCAGCTACTCCTGAGAGAATGGAGTAGCGCAACTCCCATGAAAGTCCCCTAGCATACTTAGACCGCTGATCATTACATGATGCAGATCTCGCAGCAGGTCTTCTATTTCTTTCATATAACCAATGATCCAAGCTTCCATTGACCATGAAATCATACACTAGAAGCAAGTGTGTGTCCTCGTAGCACCATCCCTGCAATTGCACTAGATTCCGATGCCGAATCTGGCTAATGCTAGATGCCTCCGTCACAAACCCTTGCTCTGATGATCCCGTCTGCAGCGCCTCTGCATCATATCTCAGACGTTTCACAGCAACTACAACATTAGTAGTACTACTATCGTCCACGCCGGGCTGCTGCAACACACCTTTGTACACAGTTCCCATTCCGCCGCTTCCCACCATCTCACTGTCGCTAAAGTTTCTGGTCGCAGTGCTGAGCTCCTTGTACGTGAACTTGCGAGGACCCATGCCAAGATGGTTGAACGTTGGTTTCGTGCCGCCCCGCGCCCTCCTCTTACAACTAGTAGTACTACTACCATGCAGACGCCATCTTCTAAATCTGATCAAACCGCTGAATCCAAACACAATGAGTATCAAAGCTGCACTGGCGCCGACCCCAGCAACGATCGCAGCCAATTTTCTATGATCTAGTAGTGCAGCAGCCGGATCGTTTCCAGAAGCTGACCCATTTGCGGCAGGTACGATGATCTTCAAGTAGGCAATGCGGTCTGTTGTTTGTACAGTGAAGCCGCCGTTGAACAGCGGCGCCGCTTTAAGATAACACCTTTCCTCACTCCTCCAAACTACAGCTCCAGCACATCGACAATCCTGTGTGCATGCCTGGATGCACGCCGTTTCGTTGAGGCTCAAGTAGTTGTACAAACGATCAGCATAAGGGTAATCGAAGTAACCCGCTTGAACCAGCGTGATGTTGTTGTTCTTGCTGCTGCTGCTAAGATCTGCAGTAGCTGGAATTGTGTTGTTGTTGTTGCATAGATCTGCAGTAGCTGCTGGATCAATCTGGTCTATACTAGAATACTGGCATCCCTTGTACTGATCGGTTGCATCAATGGGTTCAAAGATTCCTGTGATGGGGCATGTGCACTTAGCAAGGAAAGATGGGTCCTGTGGATCCGGGCTGCAAATGCCATATGGACCACACTCTGCGAACACCTGACATTGATTAGGTACCAAGTTCGCCTCCAGAGACCAACTGGTGGATGCTCCTCCAACAGTGAAGCTGTACACACGGAATCCTCCGTCGCGATCCAGTGTCATCCGTCGCAGCGCACTTGGTCCTTGATCAGATGTGCTGTTGACGGCCACCACCACTGAACCCGAAACTGCGTTTCCCAACAAAAAGCTTCCACTCGCACTCAGATATGCGTGATCGGCATGAGTCGAGTCGAACCAGTATGGATAGACGATGGCGGCATTTAGACTATCCGAAGCGTTTGTGGTTGACCAAGAACTTCGATTCCAGTTTGGAATGCTTGCGCCTGTCCAGCTTAGTGCCAAGGACGGCGGCATGCCAGTGCCATTCAAGTACACCCAATCCAGTTGATAGCTGGAGCCTGAAGAAGTCCAGTTCTCCGCTGTTGCCCATGAGACCAGCAGCGACGTGCTTTTGTTTGCAAATAGCGTCTGGTCTGGTAACAAAGTGTCCGTCGGTGTGTCAAAGCTTTGCCAGATTACCGAGTTGGTCGCGGCATCCTTGAGGACGAAGTTGCCCGAGTCCAGCAATTCTGCTCTAACGTCGACGTTGCTGGCGCCGCCCGCGTTCAACTGCAGAAAACAAAATCACCCCGGCAACACTTCATTTCCAGCTCAGACGAAGAGTACAACACTCAGCAGCTAGCTGATGTGTACTAGAGACATCGAGTCCTGCGACACGCTTAGAAACTGAGTCGGTAACAATTGTACCGGGGATTGGTTGGTATCTAGCTAGCTCTCACCGTTCCATTGCCGGATTGCCAGAGGATTTGAGCATTCTGTGCAGCGGAGGAAAGGATCTGTAGATTTCCATCTGAGGAAAGCTGCAAGATCGCAGAGCTGTTCATAGGAACGTCACGGCTTGCCATCCATACAACTTGTGTGCTGAGAGTAGAGGGTAGCTGCGCGTACCATATCGCCAGCGAGAATATGTCGTTAGTCGAGGAGCCGGAATAGAAACCCAGTTGAAAGACGCCACCGGAGGATTGAAGAACCTCACTAGTATTGATCATGGAATTGGACAACAACCCCAAACTACTTCCCGTCACTATAAATCCATCTGCAAGCTGCGCCATGAGCAGACTCAACAAAGCCTGTAATTGCAGTCCAAAAACTAGAAGCTGCTGCCAACCTACAAATTTCACAACGTTCTTCCCGAAATTCCTCATTGCAGCTGCGTGCACTACTGAATTCATGTGGGAAAACTAGATCAGGATCTGCGGCTTTCTACTACAATTAATGATGTCTGCCAAAACTACTATTGAACTAAATCTTTCCGTTAGCTATATGCCAGAGATTTTCATCTGCATCGCACTAGAAAGATCAGCTCACGGGTCTACATGATGTCCAGCTTATATCGATCTAGATCATACCCGAAATACGAATGTACCTAGCTCCTCATCATAATCTCATAACAGGCAAATCGAGAAAGAATTACCGCTCATGATCAGATGCTCTAGCTGCGAGTCCAAAGCTACAGCTGGATCAAACCCAACATACTTATATACGAATCTAGCCACTAATTATTAGCTATCTGTTCATCCTACATCTGATCAGAACATACATGGATCGAGAAACAACTTCTCATGAATCTGATCTAGCTCTCGAGTGCTGCCGCTGGTTGTGCAAACCAGATCATCTGCTGGAAGATCGGTCGAAGACTTCCAAATGAACCTAACCATAGTGATGGAAACACTTGAAGGTGCAACCCACGCGCTTCTGATCTAAGAAGAAGAAGAGGAGGAGGAGGAAGATGACGACAGTACAAAGGGCCGGGAAGAGGAGTCGAATCTCTCATAGCCTGGGAGCGTAGTCCGATTGATTCGTCATAGAGCTGGGATATTGGTCACTCTTTCTCTCATTGCTGGGAAATTACTTACCTGCCAGTTGTTTCTCTTTCATCATCAGTCATGGTAGCTCTTCACCTTGGCCCTAGCTCTAAGTCTACCCATACCAAGAAAAAATTGCCTCAAAAAGACCTTATGCATATTCAGCAATATCAAAACTAGCTGTTCTGCCAAGTCAAGGGGGGTGTTTTTTATTAGCCTGGCCTCCTGAGAAGAGCCTGATTATAGTACTCCAGAGTCCAGTCTACAATAGATGGCTCTTCTACTTTAATAGGAAGGGAGGTGCATTCATTGACCCATGAAATAGGCTCCAATAACAGATGGATCACGAGAGCTTTCGATTAAATTCTCAACATGCTTAGACTAGCTCCACCTGTGCTCAGTATGTGACATGACAAAAATATTTCTCACTTCCACGATTAGTTTTTTATTTTTCCCAATCTCAGTGTCCCACCCATAAAACTAAACTGGGGCTGTAAACAAGTGGGAGACTACTTTGTTTAATACCAACCCACCTGGAGCAATCAAACTATCTAGCCCATCAACAGCAGATGGTAGTCAGATTCCCTGGACCAATTAAACTACCTAGCCAATCAATAGCAGCAGTTAGGCTCTGCTGCCCTTTACCACCATCAACATCCTGTGGGAAAATCCTGGGCGAAAACCATTTTGCTGAGCCAAAGTGCATGTTTTGGACTTTTCTTTATCCGATTTTCTTTTGCTGGGCCACATATTGAGCACTGGTGAAGCTTTTCTTAGAGCATTACCTTAGGGTTCCTATTCCAATCACTTCATTTTCCACTCTCTGTCAACAAAATGTACCTAGCAATTTTTTTCAAACAAGTTATGGGGATACGATAGACTATTTTGAGTACTTTGAGGGACCCTAACATTATATTTGTGCCTAATTGTTAATGCAGTCAACACAAGAGTAGCCATAGTACTGATGCAATTTTATCCCTGAGTTTGCCCTTTGCCTCATTTTTTTTCAGCCTTGGAATTCTTAGACATGTTTTGGGTTAATGTCATGCATGTTTCAGCATGTTACATGGCCCTTGGTGCCTGACGTTAATCAACAATCACAGTGGGAGTTGCATCTCATCCATGGTGGATAAAGATTCTCATTCGATCTGGTCCCTAAGAGCGTTTTTGGTTCAGTATGTTCCCAGTGGTTGTTCCTTATCAATCCAGTCCCTGGAGAGTTTTTCTGGTTCCTCGCAGTGGGAATGCATCAAACCAGAATGGCTACAATTAACAATATATATTGTGTTACATATTGTTCTCAATAGGGGGACTATGGGAGATAGAAGAACTTTGGATTAAATGGTGCTGGGATGGAACTCGGGCCTCTGTAGTCAGTGCTACATTATGTAACTCTTTCGGCCATGGTGTGGGACCTGCCAATGGGTATTGCAATGCTGGTGCAGCACCGGCAACATAGGTGTAGCCAATTTCTTCATTAAAGAAATCAAAGGCATGTGAATAAAGTAATCAATCTCATCCACCATCTTCTGCCCAAGTAACTTCTCAATTATATGGCCAGGTACTAAGTAGCAGATTGGGGGAACCAAATTGCAGTAGGTCTCTTGTACTTACTGACTGCGTTAAGAACTATGGGCACATGCAATGCTAGGGCTAATAGGATCAGTATGCTGATGCGAATGGTGAACTATGAGACCATTGTTTTTTAAGGAATTTTTTATGCCGCCCAAGTGGCAATCATCCATCTAGAAAGTGACAATTGTCTCTAAAAGGATTTAGACAAATCTGATTATACAGGTACTCAACTAACCAAAATCATTCCAAGATTTGAACTCAAAACTGTTTACATATCCTTGAAAACATTAATCATTATGTCACAAGTTTATACATACACACAATATTGATGAACTTTATATTTAAAACTTTCGTTAATAAGAACTCTCACTTTTTTTATTTTAACTTTAAAATCATTAGATGAATGAACATTAAATAGAAATGGTCATATTCAATGCTTCATATGATTAAGTGTGACTTTATGTCTCTATTTTGAAAAGATATTGTGTTCAAACTTCATTTATGTGAGAACTAATCTACTTGAGAATTAACAGTTCTCACTTTCATGATAATCTAAAAATCGACCAGGATATAACTTTGAATTTAAAAAAAAAACCAAACCAGTTCTGTTTTTATCTCTTATGAGAATTGAAAACGAAGGTTCTCTCAACAAAATGAGAACCACCCAACACTGCTATAAACCATATATGAAGGCACAACATTTAATCATCTGTCTAGGGTACTTGAAGTGAATTGAGCAATGTGGTGATTATTTTTTCTCTGACTACTGGCTACTGTAACCCCAAAAATGAACTTCGTTTTGGAATTTTCCATTAAAAATTTCGCCAGCAAATAAAAGGCTGTGTGAGGCCTCTTTCAATTTTCACCTTAATTTATGCTGCAGTCTGAGACCAATTTATCTTCCCAATAGATTCAAATGACGTTGACTGTTCAATCATCAACAGGTCTTGCAGTCACTGGGTTGGTTTTGGTTCTGGCTCATCAAGCTTGCTTCTAAATTATGATGAGTTGTCAGTTGTATAAAAATTTAGCTTATCTTATTACTCTGTCTTCTCCTCTTCTGCCTTGTGCAGGCCCCCTTGGGAGCCTCCTCAGAAAGTTTTTTTTGTCCTGCAATTTTAATTCTGATTTTGGCTCAATGCACTTTGGTGGGTTGATTTTGGTGTTTTTCTGGTAAAAACACAAGTACAACAACATAAAAAGGTTTACCTTACACCGATTGTGACACATATGTATTAGGTTATACTAATATATTGTGACTCATATTAATTAGATGCGGGGACCTTGAAAGTCTTTTTTTCTCTCTTTTGTGATGGGCAGCCTTGATTACCAATCATCAAGGAATTTATTTAAACTTTTGACTTTCCCAAAATCGATGTGCTTTAATCTCTTCTTTTCAGCTATTTATATAGGTATCAAGAGTTGAACTTAAGGGGAAGTATATGGGATAAAGTGAACAGCTATTTCAACTACTTTATATTTTTGGGCGTGCAAACACTTGCTTTGACTAGTTGAAGTCAAACTTTTTCCTACATCTCACACCAACCCCCCAAAAGGAAAATGTCACACCCCACCACCTCCACCAAAAGAAAACCTTGTTGGTCCCCTTAGGTGCATGCTAGCTCACCTTATTAGCTATTCAAAATTTCTATCCCTCCTCTTTCTTACCATTTTCTGCCTAGGCTAATGGCAAGGGCTGCAAGTGTAGGGTAAAGCTCTGCTTTCATGGAATTATTGTCTGAGCACCTGGGGCGGACCACGCAGTAGTTCCATTGCAGCAAGGCCTTACCCTGCGTAACAACTGAGGTAATCAAGGTTTTTTTAAGAAAATGTTTCTCTTCTAAAGATCTCATTGGCTTCCATCCTGCGCTCTAGGGGTCTGACAATCTCACACCTTCCGGCCTAAGGCTCTTTTTGTAGAACCGATTACTAAATGTAATCTGCCCTACAAACACACTAAGAGTTCTCTGCGAGGTTGTTACTTATGGGTGTATATATTGTTAATTGTATTAGTTATGAGGGTGTACCCAAAGTGATTTGTTTTTCTTGTGGTGATAGGCATTTTTCAGAATTTTTGGTGATCTTGTACTAGTGACAATGATCCTCAAAAAGTGTTAGCATTGATGGCATGACAAGGTGTGGGAAGAATGTCAGAATTTTTTTAAAAAAAAATTGGCAACAAAACCTACCCTAACACTAGAAACTTGTCCAAACTTGGCAAAATATGTTAGGCATTTGTAACAGAATATTCTTTCTTCTTTTGTTTGACACAAATGAAAAAATCCACAACAGAAAGAAGAAGAAGCACAGCGAACTCAGGGGGGACTCACGCCCAAGAACACCAAGGGCAACAGACAGGTCGCGCACATGATTGTGAACACCTTCGATTTTGCCTGCCTGCTCCTTGAAATCCGCTGGCAGAAAGGGAGGCACGTAGATAAAATGTGAACATAATCTGACCACCGTTATAGCTGCTCCATCTAATTTTCTCTCCCTGACCCAGGCAATTTGTTAAAAAAATTCCATACATGGGCAGAACCTATCCTAAAGAAAACACATTAGGATAAAGCATGTGAGGAGCGCCAACTGGGTGGCACCAGCATGTCCACAGGAATGTTTCTTATTTTTGTAACGGGTGAACCAATTGGGTGGTGCAAACATGCCCCCAAGGGATGTTTCTTATCTTTTTGAAGGGAGGGGGGCTTGATTTCCCATCAAGTTCCCATCAAATTCCTCTTGTTCCCATCAATCTCCTTTTTTTCACATCAAGTTCCCAAAAAATTCTCATCAAATTCCTCTTGTTCTCATCAAGTTCCAATCAAATTCTTCTTGTTCCCGTCAAGTTCCAATCAAATTCCTTTTGTTCCCATCAATAACCCATCAATATCCTTTTGTTCTCAGTAAGTTCCTAAACAATTCTTATCAAATTCGTTTTGCTCCCATCAAGTTCCCATCAAAATCCTTTTGTTCCCATGGCTATGGAGGGTAGGCAGATGAGCACGAAGGTGAACTGTGAGACGCGTGAGAGACTCGGGCAGAGTGCTAAACGGAGCGTCGCAGTTCGTGGGCAGGCCGGAAGGGGCGCTACAGTGGCAGGCAGACGTCTGCCGGGTGCGGCAGAGCAGAAAGTCAGGATTTTCTGCCTGTCAGGTTCTGTGGCGGGCAGATCCGCTTCTCACGTGGCAGTCTGCCGCGTTTCTTCCTGAATGTGCGCGACCCAAGAGATGCAAGACCCAAAATACCCCAATGGACTATTGTTCGGCGGCCTTTCTCGGCCTGACAGTGCAGCCCTGCGGGAGAACCGTGTGGTTCTGCCGCAGGGTTTGACTGTGAAGGTATTGAAATAGAAAAGGAAGCTGGCTTTTCTCCAGCGCCTGAATCTATGCCAGTGGTCTCTGCCGAACAGTTACAAAAATCAAGATACATAAACTAGAACTAAAATTAAAAGAACATTGCTAAGTTCTTTTGCGAAATTAAGACAAATGTAGAACCATGCAGGGACAAAAAACATGTGCAAAAAGACAAGCGAAACCAGCACCAGACAGAGCTTAATGCTTCTTAGGGAGGGGGGGCGGGAAGGGTGTGTGTGTAGATAGCATCTCACAACACACACTACCACATGTGAAACGCTTGACTAACGATAGTGGTGGATAACACCACCTGACTTTTTTGTTGTCTCAAGTGCTTCGTGTGGACACCAACATTTGTCAAACAACCTAAGGAGCTTATCTTTCTTTTCAGTATTTTGCCAATTGAAGACTATGCTGCCATTCGATCCTCCAATAGTCTATCAAATTTTCTCACATCATTCTCTGGAGCTTAGCATCATGCCACTTGACCCTATTAAGCACAAGAAGTTATTTTCTATCCAAATGCACCACAACGCTGTGCCCCAAGTACAGACCAAACCGAGGTGAATTTCCTCACACTATTAAGCAGCTTCTTATCGAACAGGCCTTTCTCAAGGTTGAGAACCTTTAGGAGCAGCCTGGCTTTTTCGTGTCGAGGTCTAAAATTCGCCACTGTTTGCCAGGAAGAAAAAGCCTTGGATGAGTCTCTTTGATTGGCCCATCATGCAAAAAACACTCACACTAGGGATTGTGTAGCTAATAGATACTCACATTCACGAGGGCGGTATTAGTTTAAGCAAAACTAGGCTACAAACATAGTTAAAAATTGAAATTGTACTCCCAGGTAATGAGGTGATGCAGCATGCATGCAATAGGTATGCCTAGTATTCTACCCTTTGGGGCTGGTTTTCAAACACAAGTATTTAGTTTCTGGTTCTGGGTACAGTTCTTTAATAAAACAATCAATTCAAGTTTTTATAAATTAGACTCAGTTTCAATTCATTCCTTGTGAATCAAAACTGAAATAGGTGGTTTTGAGCAGTGTTGGGCGGTTCTCACAAAAATTGTGAGAGCCCACCAGTTCCAGTTCTTACATCATGTTACAAGAACTTGATTGGTACTCATATATATATATATATATATATGTTACATTGGTGAGAACCAACCAAGGCATCAAGATTCTTAAATTTCAAGACTCACGAGTTCTCAAATGGGGCGATTTTCACATATACAATAATAGTCAATTTTCACATTCAGTCTTCACAACTTGGTTATTAAATTTTTGATTAATTGAAATCAAATTGAATAATTAATTTATTATTAATTTATTTATATCATTGATTAAAATCAATGTTTTTTACATTTTAAAGATCACTACAAATAAATGAAAACTTGTAAGTTGTAACAATTTTTTTATTCAAAATTTTAATACTCCATAACTTTATCCCTTTCAAAAGCTTTTGAAACTTCTCTAACTTCCTTTCTAAATTTACATTAGTCTCAACTAACTCTACCAAGTTAGAAAGGGATTTACAACCTATCATAAAATCATTGGGTCAATTTTTGTTAATAAAAATTAATTTGTCCAAATTTTCTAGTTGTAAACAACATCTTCTAAAACAAGTAAGGATTTCAACTAAGGAAAAAAATTCTTTATGTTTCAATTTGGGATCCAATTATTTTTAAGACCACTTCCACCATAATTTCACTTCACTATGGGGCATAATGGACTTTTAATGGTGTGAATATTTTCTATTGGAATTATCTATCAGTTTAGGTTATTTAAAAAACTTTTTATGGGAAGTGTTTAAACCATGGCTTTGAGTGTGCAATTGGCCCATGTGAAAAATTGTTGCAACTACTTCAAAAAAGTATTACAATTAAAATTATATGTTTCATTTTTTGTTTTTAATCCTTGTGTACATGGCATATATATAACAAACTTGTTGTCTTGCACCACTAGACACTTTCATCCAAATATAGTTTCAATAAAATGGGACATAATGTCCCATTCCAACATACATTGATTGTAATGATAACCCACTGAATTGGTCTAGTGGATTGACTTGGTGGAATTGTTACCTTTATAGTACAATTTTCAACTTAATGAAAATTTTAATCTAATGCATTGGTCCATTATGTTGAACTTCAATAGTTCATGAAGGTTAAATGATGCATTAGTGATGTCCAATGTGTCCAAGGATGAAATGCGTTCCATGAGTGGTTACATTTCAAGGCAAACATACATGGAAGCTTATATACATGATATAAGTATGACTATGTGTAATATAGTGGTGTTCCAATGTGGGTGCTTTAAGATGGGGTTTCAACTTGAAGATTTGGAAAACATTTTCATTTTGCCACATATCTTAATTACCACATTTTTCATGTACATGACCCATATTATTTCCAACAATTATAATCAATCTTGTCCATTATTAATGGTTTGTTGATGAATGTACTTGCTTTGACTTTCAAGTGCATTTGTGTTAGACCACATGCATTCAACACTTGCCCCCATAACAATAACAATGTGAATAGCATACATGTGTATTTTGTGAAAATCATTCTTGAAAATTACATTGGATTGACCAAAATCAAACCTAAAAAAATGGAAACAATGTAGTATTTGTTCATTCTAATATAATTGTTTGAATCACAAACAAAAGTAATCATTTTATGCCATATTTTCTTGTTGTCACCTTTTGCATATTACATGTCAAACAAGCTACATCCAACAAAGACATTAATAAATCCCATCCATTTTTAACAGTTTAGAAATTTGTTCACAAGCATACATGCCTCTTGAATGACTCTCAACTATAATATATATACTAATCATGCATTCAACATCCCATGGCAACAAACAATTTGGATTGCATACATTTGCATGTGGTTGAAATCATACTTGAAAACTACATCACACCCATGGCAACAAGAAAGTTGGGTTGCATCCATTTATGTGTGTTGCAAATTAGATTTGGAAACTACATCAACACTCCATGGGTAGTAAGAAAGTTGGGTTGCATCCGTTTGTATGTGCTACAAATCAAATTTGGAAATTGTATCACCACCCCATGGCAACAAGAAAATTGGGTTGCATTCATTTGTATGTGGTGTAAATCAAACCTAAAAATGGACTAGATCACCAACTTTTGGTAACCATAGTTGATGACCAATTTTTTTTAATCTATTTGAAAAAATTGGGATTCACCTGAAATTTTTTAATCATTTGATCAATAGTGACCATTGATCTAATGATTGAATTTGTTTTTTTGCTGCCCAAAAACTTTTGGTCATTGCCCAAATGTTTTTTTGAAATGCTCATAAAATATAGTCACCAATTTAGGCAACTAAATTTTTTGTCGACTATGGTGATTGAAAGTTAATGACCAATGTTATTCTGATTAGAAATTCAAAAAATTAATCATTGGATCAATGAACATTGTCATTAGATGATTAAAATTTCTCAGAAAACTCCCAATTTCTTTCAAGCATATTGAAAAAATTTAGCTACTAATTGTGGTGATCGGAAATTTTCGGTCAATGACTACAATGACCAAACGTTAGTGTCTGAATTTTTAGGCAATGCTTGAAAATTTTTAGTCACCTTTCAAAAAGTTGTAAACATTTTATGAACCATGGTTTAATATGCACCATTGATCTAGTAATTGAAATTTTAAAATTCTTGCCCAAAAAAATTCAATCATTATTTGAAAAATTCGATCGCCATAGGATTGTGGTGACCGAAAGTTGTTTATATTGACCAAATGACAAAATTTTCAATCACATTAACTATTTCTTGGGCAACTTGACTTCATTTTGACCTATGTTAACCTTATTTTAATATGACACATGTCTACATTCAAATGCGTTTGTTGCATTGTGATGAATGCACAAGCAGAATGACAACCCTATTTCATGGGCATCTTTAGTCTCTTTCTAGCTTCTTAAAACAATTTGTGTCATATCATTTGGACTTCAAAATGTACATTAATATAAGTATCCCCTTGACTATTACGTCATTTTCCAAAAGGTTGTGAATGATTTTAGTTATGAAAACAAACTTCATTAACCAAAAAAAAAATATTAGAATGTTCACCACATTAATATTAAAGTGGTTGAAAAAAAACCAAACATTTGCAAAAACATTTCGTTTACTTTCAAGTATTTGAACTTTATTTTTCAAACCACCACAAATTTTAGGTTGAATTCAAATACTTGTAAGTACTTTAAAAAACATGATTATAACAATTTAGCTTTTGAAGTCCATGCCAACAAGAGTTAAAAAATAATGTACCCAAAAAAAAGGTATTATCCCCATAAAGTCATTTATTTGTTAGTTATTTTGTTAAAAGATCCTAGTATTTTTTTAGTAAATCTCAATGATACATTAGTTGAGTAAAATAAAAATAGGGAAAATCTAAAATATTTGTGATTTAGGTAGGGTAATTAAAAAGGTAAAAAACATTTACTACTCAAGTAAAATATATATTTATCTTATTGGATACCCATGCACATATCATGACAATAGATTTAGGCCCCTTTTACATTATGGTTAGCCCAACCTATGACCATGGAATATGGGAGAGCCTTCAAAACTCATCCAAAGGTTGTCTCATGAAAATTCAATAATCCTTTAGGTGCAGGTTTGGTTTTTCATGTGTAGTGTAAAGTGAAAATAAACTTTGTTGATGGGCACAAACATGCTAAAATAAGCCAATTGGTGATCCTTGTTCAAAAAGTAAATGTAAGCGGAAAATTGATTTTGAGTTTTTAAATTTTAGTCCTTTTATCAATATTATAAAATTGGGGGCAAACTAGCCATATTAAATAAAACATATATGGTCATCCCTAATTTATATTATTATTTGAGCTATTTTATTTATTTATTTAAAGTTTATATGTGATATTTTTTCCAAATCAAACTATTCAAATGATGTGTTATTAATGTTTGAATCATCATACATATTGATACACATTTTTTTAAAACTTGAATATTTTAGTTATGATAATGTTCAGCCCTTCAAAAATAAGTTTTTTCTTTTTCAAAGTTTTGTGTGTGTGCATTTTTATTTTTTTCAGTTTAACAAGTAGGATCGCCATATATGAAAGAAGAGAAAAAATTCTTATTGTTTTAGCCATGGATTGGTGTTTGCATATGACAAATGACCTTTATCTGTGATGTGTAGGGTTTAAGGTCAAAAATTTGGAGGGAAATGCCAACGTCCTTTGTAATTTCTTTTTCAAAATTAAAAAAAAGTTATTACACAAAAAATTTTAAAAGTAAATTCCAGCCAATCATGGTTTTGCAATCAATGCCTCAAGAAAATATTTTAAGGTCGAAAATTTTGGAAGGAAATGCCAAAAATCCCCCTAATTTCTTTTGTGAAAGATGATTTTATTAAATATAAAATAATTAAATAAAAAATGTTTAAATAAATTCCAACCAATCATAATTCTGTAATCAGTAACTCAAAGAAATATTTTAAGGTCAAAATTTTTGGAAAGAAATGTCAACATTTTCCTCAATTTTTTTTCAATTTTTAAAAATTGCAAATAAAATAATTGCAGGAAATGTTTTTAAAAATAATTTCCAACTAATCACAGTTTTATAGTCAATGCCTCGGAAAAAACATTTGAAAATTTTTGAGAAATTTTCAGGTTTTTAACTCATGACATAACCAACTTTTGTGCCCACCTAACAAAATATTAAAATAATTTTCATCTAATGAAAATTTTTAAAGTTTATGCTAGGCTCACCTCAAATAGGTCATTGGGCCTAGCATGACTTCCTTTAGATCATAAAACATTATCCATAAGCTAAGCTGGCGCTCAAAATTCCATGTCAAAATTTCATCTGACTTCATTTCTTTGATCCCTTAGGCCTTCAAGCTTTGTGTAAAGTGAACTTATACTTTCATAGTCCTTTGCCTCCAATTTGTATTACAATGGTCATGAGCTTTTAATCTCTAACATAAAGAACTCAACACTAGTACCATAATACCTTGGCTATTTCAAACGTATCCGTCGAATAATTAATTAATTTTGAAAAATTCATTTCAACAAATGGAATATTGTTAAATATTCACTATTATCCTTCACAATATTTTTTGATTCGGAAGCAATAATTTTTGAAATTTTCAACATTTCTGAAAAAAAAGTTACTATAATTAGTGTTGAATTGGCCAAGGTACTAGGGTATTTATTTTTATTGAGATAGGCTACATCTATAGTTGTTCAATGCGGGAGAACCAAGAAGCTTTGGAATAGGTGCAGGGGAGAAGAAAAGAAAGGAAAATTAGCACATCTGGATTCTGTACTCTATTCGAGGAAGGCCTTCAAAGTCTTTAGGAGATTTCACATTCAACGATGGACTACTAGGAAATTAGTTTTTTTAATGAACCCTGCCCAACAGGCAAAGGGTGCAATTTTAGTATTTCTGCAGGGCACTACCTATGTAGTGAACAATGGACAACCCCCTGTTTTCATTGCTAAGTAAAGCACTTGGGGGATTTTCTTAGTGTAATTGAAATGCACCTTATATTGGTAAGTATCCCTCTTAGAAAACAGGAGCTGATCTTACATACCTTATCCTAAGGTCAGTTTCGTCATTAAATAATCCTCAAAATAGTGAAATGAAATTTTGTGAAAAATATGAAGTTGCCACATTGAAAATCATCATAATTATCATAGACTACACTCTGAGTAATTTCACTCCTCATATCACAGTATTATAGTAAATGATGAAAATATTAATAATTTCAAAATTAAAAAACGAATTTTTTTTTGAAAATAAATAATTATTCATTTTGTCAATGTGGAAACTGACCCTAGGCTACGGTAGTAAAGACCTTGTAGGATTTTTCCAGTGTAACTGGTGGGGTGCCTTATAGGTTGTAATATTCTCTGGGTTAACGGTCGGCATTATGTTTTTCAAAATGCCCTTTTTCTCTTCTTCTTTGTGATACCTGTTAATAATAATCATGGGAAAAAAAATCCTACAAGGTCTTTACACATGGTAAAGCCCTTTCTGGTGAGCTTTGTTGGAATTGGTTCTGCATTCAACTTTACATCACACAGGCCCTTATTCCTCTAAAGCCCACGGCCAAAGGGCTTTACCTACCACTACATGTAGTTGTAAGATCCCTCTCACTTTGAAGGAGTAGGTGTAAGAACCCTCCCTCTCCTACTACTGATGATTTAGGTTTATGATAATGTTTGCCTAGGCTGGGAGCATTCCCAAAAGAAGGGGCCTAGGATGAGGCAGTAATTGAATCCATCTGCATGTTTTGGGAACGACCCCAACCCGGGGGCTTTCTGCATCATAAAGGATGATGAAAGAATCATTGAGTTTTATAATTAACAAATTAGGGATACAATTTGGCGTCTCCTTTGGGTTCCCTTTCACTCAAGGGCATTTTAAGTATTTTAGAGGGGGCTTTTATTAGGGAAGAATAAACCAACTAACCACGCGAACATGCATCAATTTGCAATAGGCTGAATTAATGATGTTCAATAATTTTACATGCAAAGTATCAGAAATGGTAATACTGTAGTACCTTGGCCATTTCAACACATATCTGTCAAATAAATAATTAATTAATTTTGAAACTTTCATTTCAACAAATGGAATACTCCTAAATATTCACTATTTTCCTTCACAATAATTTTTTGATTTGTAAAAATATTTTTTGCAAATTTCAACATTTTTGAAAATAATATAATTAGTGTCAAATTGGCCAAGGCACTAGGGTAATGCTTAACCATAATTTCATACTCTTGCGCTTTGCACCAAGGAACCAGCCTTTTTCTTTTTTTTGCATGGCGAATTTACCCCAACTGGTGACCCAAAAAACAGGTGCTGTAGATAGTCATTGGGCAATGGGTGACAAAATAGGATGGATTGAGTTCCAAACCAGATTCAACATCAAATACACAATCCAATCTGAAAAAGTAGGTATGGATGGAACTTAAGGTTCCAATTTTATTCTGTAATAATTCAAACAAAATCAAACAAAGAACCTATAACTACTTATTTATTAGGCCCACTTTACACTAGGGGTCCAGGCTGAAACAGAAAACATTTGTTTAGTTTACCACTTTATGGCCTTAACTTGGCCCCAAGGTATAAAAAAGATACCTATCACCTTGGAAGGCCATTTTGCAACCCTTGGGGCCGATGTTCTTGTAATAAAATATTGTTTTGATGAAATCCACACCATCGGGTCAAAGTAAACACTAAACCAAATCTTATATGTTACCTCTCCATGAAATCACTTGCTCGATCATAGCTTTATACAAATCTCTCTTGTTGCTTCATTTGTTTCCATAATGAAAACAACCATCATTATCGTTGCACTATAATGTTAATAAAGTGTAAGTTGTTACAATGTCACAACTACAGAAATAATATGTCAAATCACCATGAAAAATACAAGAATTACAAGAATCTTTTGTCAACGATCATCCATGGTGGTCTGATTTTTAAGGTTTAGCTTGAGAACCGAAGCAAAGATGATATATATATAAAGCATATGAAAGGGTCAAAAGCATTTTTGACCTTAATAGCTTTACACATGAACTCATTGGCCCCCAAACAAATAATATTTGATTAGTAACTTGAGACCAAACAACGAGCCAAGAAGTGCTCAAATTTCCCATTATTGACCCCAAGATTTTTTGACCTTGACTTCTAGTCTAAAGAGGGCCTTTGAAAAGAAATTTAGAGAATTGGGAAACTAACAAGTACCAAAATTGGTTCCATATCTACTAGTTCCCAGTTCCCATTCTCCGTGGGAACAAAGGCACAAGGGCATCAAGCTAATTTTTCATGTCAAAACAAGGGTGCACACTGCAGCTTTCTTGGTATTTTGGATAGGACTAGCCACACATAGTTAAAGCTTTAAGGAGTCAAAATTAGCAAACTTCTCTCAATTTTGGGGATTAAATGCAGAGTATCACTGTCTTTTGAGGTGCTGACGTGCATGATTAGCAGTGCCAGCTTTGGTGGGAAAAACCAAACGAACTGAGATTTTCAACCAAGCAAGAGCAAGTGTTTCTTCACCTTGGGGCTGCATGTTTTGTAATGTGTTATATACAATGTAATGGTTGTTACCATTTGTTCTTCCAAAGGATATTACACTAGGTACAAATAACCTTATTTATAAAACTGGGAGTGCATTAGATTTTGTCCAATTTGGTTGATTTTAAATATAAAGAAGGATTTATTGATGCTTATTATTATACCACGATTCAGACAGAGATTTGACAGTCTTTAAAAATAATAATAAACATTAATAAAATATCATTAAATCAAATGCTAAGATTATTTTGAAAACCCATGGGTCCTCACTATTTTCATTAGGCCCACCTTTTTGAGGTAGGCTAAAAAAAAAAACCCTAAGTGCCTAAGCAAAATATTATTCACAACTATCCATAAAAGATTCTTACAAGCTTTTCATCCAAAATCATTTAGTTGTGCTTGGGACTAAATTACCATAATGTAAACCCAAAGTGACCACCCTTCATAGTTTGGACCAACGAGGAATTTTAAATTTGTGTGATCCTAAGCCCAAGCCCTCCAGTGTACACTGCCCCTAATTCTACAACAATGCTATAATAAAAGAATTCTCCGAAAATAATTATTTTATCAAATCAGTTTTGTGTTTCATTCTCTCCATGATTTAGGTCAAGAGGCTATCAATGCATACAATGAGGTTGAAATTTTTGTTGGTTGTGCTCCAGAGGGAGAAACTTTAGGCTGGTTCTTCATAGGTAAATTAGCTAACCATGTCACATGGTGCCATTATTTCTCTTGATTTTGTTGGCTCCACTTGTAATGGAGAGATTAAAAAAGCATTCTAATTTTCATTTTGTCCCACATTTTTGAGGAATGTTCACCAGGTGTTACTATTAAACTATGAGTTCTTATTTTGGGAACTTCATCGAACATTTCTTATTTGAACTGGGGCTGTTATTAACTGGCCATTAGGGGGCCAGCCACTACCTCATGAGAAGCCTGTTCAAACTTGAGTTATAAGCTTGGCAAAACAATCTACTGGATGAGCTGCTTGTTTCAGCCTTTAGTTCTAAATTCTAAAATGATGCAAAATAATTGCTGAAAAGTTGGAAGTTTATCTATGAACTCAACATTCCTGGTGCATCTGAAACTGAGGAAATCTTTTTCAAAGAGAGGAATGGAGCATGGATTTGAAAATCCCTCTTTACCCAGAGTTTTTCTTCTTTCTACCCCCCGCCCCCCAATTTGTGATGTAGGCAAAGGGACGACCATCCAAATCTTGAAGATTAAACCAAATTTGACTATATGGAAGTAACCAAAAAAATTCAATAGAATTTGGCTGCAACCCCTGGAAACCATTGTAGCAGAAATCCCACAATTTATAATTATTATCACTTTCGAACTCTAGCAAATTTGGACCAAATGGATCATTTAAGGAAACTTTACCTAATAATTGCCATTCAACTCTTGAATCCAGTGATAATTCAAAGTCAAATGGATATCTTGCAATGGCAGGAAAATAAATCTTAAGAAAATTTCAGTACAAAGGATTTCCTGCAAACTGTGGGTTTTGTTGCAACTGTCTACTCGTCTATTCCAGTGCTCTAGAGAGACAGATCTAGATCTGTACCTTGTTGCATCCTTCTACATGAATTTGGCTACAACAGGCGAAACTGTTGTAGCAGAAATCCAACAATTTGTAATTATTATTGTTTTTCAGCTAGACTAGCGAATTTGGACCAAATAGTAGTCATTCAACCTATAATAGCCATTCAACTCTTGATTCCTGCAATAATTCAAAGCCAAATGCATACCTTGAAATGGCAACATAATAAATCTTAAGGAAATTGCAGTACTAAGGATTTGTTGCAGACTGTGGGTTTTGTTGCAGTCTACTCCAGTAGACTTCTAAAGAGACACATGTAGATGTGTACTTTGCATCCTTCTTGCCCTGAGCGCTGGCAAGTCACTAGCTGCATTGTCGAGAAACAATCTATCTTAACATAATTGCTAGTCAGTTTTCCTGTAAACAGAATTCCTCTTCATGATCGTCCAGTAATGGTCTTCATGATCATGCTTCCTGAGCACTACTTAGATTTTGTTCTGAGTTTTGGACTTTGAACAAATTCCACCAGTTTTTGGTCATTCGCCTCCGGAAGGTCTGGTGACTTTGGACATGTCGTAGCCTACGGTTTCCAGCTTCTCCTGATCATCCTCCTTGCTATTCCATTCCTCGTGGGTGCTATGAGCCACATGGTGCGGGTCGTCTTGCACAGCGCCATAGCTCTTACCGCTGTTTTCTGTGGCGGCAGGAATTGTATTAGAAACTGTACTAGTGTCTTGCTGCTGCGCCGTCGATTCAACATTGTGTTCGGACGGCTGTTCCTGCTCTTGAAGAACAACTTCAGATTCTTCTTGCATGCTCGACGGGCCGGCCCATCTCTTTGAGCCTACACGGCTCAAGAATCCCAAAACTTCCTGTGGCTTCTTCCATAAAGCCGACGACGACACTTGCCTGGAATAGTACACCGACCGCATCAACGCTTGCCCGCCCGACATGAGATTGTACAACCGCTTTGTAGTCACCTGTGTTGCAACTTGTGTAGTAGCCGCCATAGATGGTCCTCTTTCACTCTTTCCTCGAGCTCGTTAAATAAAAATTCTACAGAATCTGAAATAAGCTCCTGGCAGCTGGATCTCCTCGTCCTCTCACCGATCCAAAACCTCCTCCGCTACAGTCTCAACACCACGGCCCCCGAAAAATAAAATAAAATTCTCCCCCGCTTTTAGCACATAACGCGAAAGTAGAATCCTCGTCTCTTCGGAGGATCTAGTCTTCTCCCGCCTAATGCCCGAACTGAAGGGAAAAAACAGAAGAAAGCCTTGGCAGCTGAATTCTCTGGCTAAATCTTTGAAAAAAATGATTCCTGCATGCTACCAGAACTGAATCACCACTGTCGTGCATGAGAGCATGAAGGAAAATTTGCATACAAATTCTGGAAGAGACGAGTGGGATGGGTGCCGGATTTGTAGTGAAGAAACGAAGAAGAATTGCGCAGATTTTGGCAAGAAATTCAGCCAACAAGAAGACGAGCGTTTGTTGTTTGTGAACTGGAGAAGATCGGCCGACGTTTGTCTGCCTTTGTGCCAAATGGCGGGAAAATGAGGTGCCATGCGCTGTCTGACGTGGCGCCACGCGTCTGCTTGTGGCTCTAAAGCATGACAGCTGGCTGGCTCATGAGACACCTGCTTTAGAGTTTTCTAGATTCTTTGAATTCTAATATATTGGGGGAAAAAAAGGAAAAAGAAACTCTCTTTTGCAAGCATTAAATAGGTGCAAAGAACACCAAGGGTACTTTTTTCTTCAATTTCTGACATGAAAATTTGGCATTTTTTTCCAAAATATTAGGAAAATTAGTAAAATTTGTTGGAAATTGATTCTAGATCCATGAGGAAATAGCAATGAGTAAAACACAAATTTACAATAAGACCTCCATCGAACCTTAGGATGACACAAGTTGTTATAAACTTTATAGTGTGACCTGTGCCGTTGGCCCAAGTGTTACGATGTCCTCAACTGATTTTCCCTTCCAAAACCTGGTTTTCTGGAATTTATTTGAATTTTCAGCGGCAGAGTTCACTTTAAAATCAATATCTCCCACATTCTGAATCCAAATCTTACCCAAAAAATTCGGTTGAATCCTGCTCATCAAGATTTTTCTAACAACACCAAAGGCACATTCCAATTCCTCTGAAATTTTCAGCTATGATTTAATTTATTTTTCAGTGAAGAAATCATTCAATATTCAAGAACTTTTGCACTACAAGTCCAAACGTCATGGAACCAAGCCCATGCACCCTCCTAGTCGAGAGCTTTCCAAAGACACCAAGAACATGGTCTGAAGCATCCCCCTTCAATGGATCTCATAACTACAAAACAAACTACCTTCCTTGATAAATAGACTATCCACTCCCAAGCTCTAACCTACTAGGAGGTGAATACCCCACATGCAAATGTTATAATTGCATGCACAAAGTTATCAAACCATGTAAATGTCATGTTCACCAACATCACATTTAATAAATTACTTAAATGAAGTTAATTCAAGTATTTCCTAGTTTCAAAAACTTAAGTGCATGAAATGAAAATCTAAAGTAAAGATAATTTGATAGGATGTTGGCATCCAACAAAAACTACAGTAAAAAAAACAATATTTTGCAAAACGTTTTCAATTTTGTTGGTTAAAAAAACAAAAAATATTCCAAAAAAATTGACTTGTGCTATTAAGAATGGGTATTAGCCCAAGCCAAAAATGGTCATCAGTCACAAACAATTTAAAGAATATATACTAGTTATGTGATTGTAGTGTGATCCATATGAATTAGTTGGGGGTTGTATTGCAAGTTGAGAATTTATAATTTATTTTTGCAGTGAACATTTTTATTGGCCCATCAAAAAAAGTTTTTAAACTTTGGAGACTTTGTAGTATAGAAATATTCATTCAAAACAAAGAAACATATGAATATCAATATTCACCAACATATATGTTTCAAGAAGACAACATTGGGCAAAACATATTGGGACAAAATGAGGTGCTCTTGAAAACATGTTGGGGAACATCTTAATATTATTAAAGAAAAGGTTTTGTAACCTTCTATTTGCGATTATATGTAGTTAAATGTTGCAAGTAACTTTGATAATTTTTGTAAGTATTATCTTTTTCATCCTTTTAAGAGAACAACTTTTAATTTGGTCTTCATCCAAGAAGGGCCACGGTTGCAACTGTGATCAAAATAATTACAACCCTATAAATATATGAAAATTTATAAAAATATTATAATGATATTGGGTGCATATTGAAATATACAAATGTATAGTGGTTGCATTAAAATCATATGTAATTCATATTTTAAAAATATTATAAATGTATCAAAAGATTATTATACCTATTGAAATTATTACAATTATTATTTAATAATCATTATTATATTATTATTATCTATTAATTATTAGTATCTAAAATAATTAGAATAAATTTAATAATTAAATTAAGCTAGTATAGCATCTAGGTATTAGAAAGTGGTTATAATTAGTTTGGTCACACTTAAAATTAAAATGTTTTAACTCGTATCTTTTGTTTTCCATTCTTCTAGTGTGAAATATATAACTAGGTGCATGAAAAATATTCAAAGTGCAATTGCCATTCAATGGACGAATAAATGAAAAAGGTTCAACCTTGAAAGCTAAACCCAAAGTAAAATAAAATAATTTTAAATATATTTAACTCATAGGCTTACCTATTTACCTCTTTAGGCCTAACTTCATTACCTATTTACATATTAAACCATCTTAATTTTGAAATATTCAAAAATGCTACCACAGAGCAAGACATCGTTTGTTATTAATATTGTCTAAATTAATCACATCTTAGTCACAAATAATAATACGTATATAATTCATTAAAAGATGAAAATGCATTTTTATGTTTAATTTTTCATCCAAAAATCATGTCATTTGCAACTATGTATGCATGTGACTAGTTCAACACATTTAATGACATTTAGTCATAAATGTCAGATGCAAGGACCAATCACAAAAGCCCATTTTTCTTCTAATGAAATAACACATTGGGAACTTGCAAAACATGTTATAAACACGTTAAGAACTTGATGGAAATACAATAACAACACATTGAGAACAAAAAAAATCCAATGAGAAGGCTCAACATGTGCCGATGATGGCCCATATTTTCACCTTTTGAGGATGGAGAAGGGTAACATGGGGGCTTGAAACTTATTTTGAATTTTGGTGTTCTTGCCATGTTTTCAACATTCTTTCCTCATATGTGCAATGGGTCTCAGGACATTTTCAATGTGTTTCCCAAGTTTTCATGTGTTTTTCAAATCATTTACAGATAACATCACTTTTTATTCCACAATTTTTTTTCAAAATCTTACTTTGATAAATTATATACTTAGCTTGACCAAAGGCAATGGTTACATAATCTTTTATTGGTTTTGTCTTATAAAGGCATTGTGAGAATTCATTTTGATCAAATATAAGAGCAAAGAATAAAAAATCGGCTTGATGGATAAAGTTATAGGTCTTGGTGTAAGTTTTCAACTCCTTTCTAAAGTTGGGTGGGTTGAAGTTATAAATGGCAATTTAGGAAGAAGCTATAGGTTGGGTTAGGTTTTGTCTTTTTTTTCCCCTACTTCCAAGGAATTGTTTTTTGGGTGGGGTGAGAGGAATGTTTGGGGAAGGAAGGGGGGTTTATTTTTTGCTCTCTTAATGGCTTTAAATTTCTTGGGTGGCATTGGGAAAGGGTGGGGGCTTTGGCTATTTTAAAAGGGGGATGGGGGATAGGCTAGGGCCCTCCAAAACTAAGCAAGAATATTAGGGAACAAGCTTTTTTTTTAAAAGGCAATTGAACCATTTAATTGCATGTAATTCATGTTCAAAGTCAAATTGGTTCAATTTTGTAACATTTTGTTTTGCTTGGCCCCTCCTTGTATAATCAATTAATTTCCAACCCATTAACTTAATTTCATGTAAACATTATTTTAGGATAGAACCTATCATGGTAAAGTTGCTTGGTTTGAAAATGCTCATGATGTGAACAATGTTTTTGGTGATGAACTGATTGAAGATGCTTATCCCAAAAAACTAAATCACTTTGGATGCCCCTCACTTCACAACCAATTACTATGACTAACAATTATAGATATATGTTCATAATTATTTATATTATTAGGCTTTTAGCAAAACTTGGGTATTTATGAGATAATTTATATTTTTTATTTAATTTAATTTGTTCCACATGTGCCATTACTTAATATCAAATTTTTATTTTAAAAATATATTAATGTAGAGTGTGTCATTGGCCTAAGTGTGATTTAATTATCCAATTAATTTTTCCTTTTAAAGCCATTTTTGGTAATATAATTCAATTTCCAATGAAAAAAACTATTCAAAATTCATTATCTCTTGCATTTTAGGTCTAAAATTTTCCAAATCATTTTTATTAAATCCTATTTGGTGCCTTGGGCTTTTCAATAATACCAAGAACACACCCAAATTTCCCTATAATTTTTATTTTGGATTCAAATTAACTTTAAGTAAAATGTTGTTCAATGCTTAATATTTTTTACAACATAGGTCAAAACATTATGAAACCAATTAGATCTTTAGAAAAAAATTGGAAATTAACCACTAATTTTCAAACTACATTTTAGACCTAATGGACACATGTAATTGAAAATGCATAGACTTGTTTGGACAAGTGTCATAAGATAACTAGTCATTAAAAAACACCACATGACATGGTAGTTGAACTAGTATTCACATAATATTACAATTACATTTGCGATTACATAATCATGAAAGACATCAAATTGCATATAATATATACAATTTATATGAATATTTAATAAAACTTATTGATATTATATATATTATATCATTTCATTATTTTTATTTTATGAATTGGTGACACATGTCACTACCTAAGCTATGTTAAAAACCTAAAAACTATAGCCTATTTAGCCACCTAGTCAAAAAATCAAAATTAACCACCATCATGTCTTTTTGGGAAGGTTGTTCCTTAGACTCCATTCTTAATCCTTTACCAACAAGCCATCACACTTGTTATGAAACCATAAAGGGGTGCATTTAATTTCACCCGTGTGCTATTCAAAACGTTGGACAAATATTAACTTTTTGATTTAATATTTTATTGATATTTTGTCCAAATTACAAAATTAAAATTTCATTATTAATATTTTTCAATCATGCACACAAATTATTTTTTTTTTAAATGTAAAATCATTTAACAAAAAAATACTTGAAAATTTTCCTTGTTTAATAATATTTCAATGACCATTTTTTGGAGTAAAAAACTCAAGTACATGACTTACAAATGAACAAAATTTTGTATGGTTAGCTTATTTAATAATAATAAATATAAATGATATATATCTCAATTCTAAAAATAATATTTGATTAAAATTATAGTATAAAAATTTAATACTTATAATATTTCAACTTAAAATTTTCATATCTTATTAGTATTTTTTCCAAATAAAAATATTAAAAATGAATTTCCTTGTTTAATAAAATTTCCATGGCCAACCATTATTTTGAAGAAAAAAATTCAAGCACATGATTTATTATTGGAAAATATTATTCAATTAACATAAAAATAATTAAATGATTTATTTCCAAAAACTTTAAGCACTAATAATTTTAAATTATATTTCAAAATTCTGATGTAAAACATATATCATAATTTCATTTTAAGAATTTTTTTTTTGAAGGTAATAATATATAATTGAGTCAAATATAATGGTCAACAACAAAATCATAAATATTTTATATTTAAAATATATTATAATTTTTAAAAATTAATTAAAAAATTATGATGTATAATAATCTTAAAAAATTATATTTAAACTAAAAAATATCAAATAATGTTATATAATTAATAATGTTTGGGGATTGACGTTTTATACATATATTATTTCAATTTTAACTTGAAATTATGATTAAAAGTATATTATATGTGAAATAAATGTAAATGTAATTTATATTATGTATGAAGCCATTAATTATGTGCCCAATCTACTTGACCTAACTAGTAACTAGTGTAACCTATTACCTATAATATGTATGTGATAATAGTTAGCCCATCTTAAATGGGATTCACCCCAAAAGTATGTTGGTTATACAAAAACACAATGAGCTTTGAAAGGGGTGGAAAAAGGGGAATTGTATACTAGAAACAATTGTAAACATGCAAAACATGGGGTTGCTTATGTCTTCAAGGGTACGGAGTCAATGTTGCAATTGGTTGTTGATGGGCTAATGAGAGAGGAATGCAAAAATTTGTATAATTGTCTAGGTTGTTCCACACCTTGTAGCATGGGAAGTTGATCCTAGAGTAAAGCTTATAAGAAATAGCTTTTTGATTTTCCAAATTTGAAAAAGAAACCGAAAATGCATTGGATAGACATGATAACGTGGGATATGGTTCAACACATGCATAATGTTATGATCAAGGCACATTTCTTATTGCAAGTTATAGCAACTTAATATATATTTTTAATTTTGTGATGAAGTGAGCTTTATCCACAACCAAAAATGATTGTTTATTCATGCTTGTGTGATGAACAATTAATGTGCATATCAATTTTTGTTTCTTTTGAACATATGGCAATAATCAATAAAATGTTAATAACTTCACCTATGTGCCTATATAGGTCCTAGTGAACCAAGGTGGTTTATTCCAAATCTAGGTGATTGGTAAGAAATTAATGACATTTTGTGCAAATGGGGTTTTTATTTTCCAAGGTATCATGTTAAGGGCCCTCACAAAACAATTTTCAAAATAATGCCCCCACCCATTCCATGGTAGTTCATGTATGGTTAAAAGGACATTGTTCATGAAAATGGCCATGGATGGGCTTAACAATGATAAGGTGAAGACAAATTTTGACCTCTATGATGTCCAAACATTGTCGAAGCTTGTTACCATACTACTTTTGTTGTAATTAGTTTAAAACTTGATTAAGTTTAGTTGATTGGAGGATGTGTTCATTTCTAACTTTGTGGCAACAACCAAAATGGGGTTGTGCAAGATTTATGTGTTGTACACAAACATAAACATTACGTTCAAGTTTGATGCCTTTGAGGGTTACAAATCCTTGTTCTTGATGGTAAGTAGGAATCCAATATTATCATGGATTGAATGGCAAATTTGAACAATGTTTGTGTAGAAGATTTGACATTTGATGTGAACCAACAAAATATATGGGCTATTCACATGAATGTGTAGTGAAATATTTATTTTTGAAATATTATTTGTGACATGAAAGGTGTATGCTACATCCATTATTGAATAAATTGTGCATGTATTTTTAAAACTTTAACCCTTGCTTGGATTTTTATTTTTCTATGTGGTTGTTATGATTTTTCATTACTAGCAATGGGTGTGGTGTATCCATAATTCTAACTATAGCCATATATAAAAGGAAAGCTTTAATTTGCATTTGGAAGTGATGAAAGCAACATATTGTTACCCCAAGAAGTTGGGGATTGATGTTTGGTTGGTTAATTAAAGTGATTTTAGTGACTTCTTTAAACATTTCACAATCCATGTCAAGTTGACCATGCTTTGGATGCCACAATTAAACTTGCAAATTTGAATCCTTTCACACAACTTCCACACACTCTTTCAACTAGCAAAATGTTTTTTTGTTCTTTTCTAATATTTCAAATTGGTAGAAATCAACATGGTACAAGTCTTGGGAGTGTAGAAGACAATTATTTTTTAGTTTGTTGGCATGCATTTTACAAATCCAAGTTGCACAATCAACTTGTTAACAACTTGGGTTTTATAGTAAGAAAGTTCTCCCAAAAGTTTTTCATTTTACATGCACAATTTTTCACATGTTAATACATGTGGGCAATGGAATGTAGATTGTCTTCAGTACAATGTGGGAGCTTAATTTGTTGAAGCTTTTATCTATATAATTTTCTAATGTAGAAGTTCAATTTTGTTTGCTTGAATTTTAGTAATTAATGTTTGTTGATTTTTTGTGTAAGTGGAATTGGTGAATCCTATTGGATACCACTTTTAAGTTATAGCTTCCTTCCTATTCCCATTTTGTTGCAACTTGTAAAGTGTAATGTCTTTGTGAGATGGCATTTGTGATTTTAATGTGACTTGTATTCGTTGTTTTCACTTAACCTTGACATATTGCATGGCATTTGTCTTGTAGTGGGTAGTTTGAAAGGTTCAATCCCTTCACAAAATTACCCCCAATCTAAAATGAGGAATTAGTCCAAAATTGAAAATGGTGAAATATCATTTTCAAAATAAAAATTTCATGTAGCCAAGGAAACGGCTCAAGGCATTTAGTTTTTTCTTTTACAGGTTTTTTTTCGCTGAAGGGGGGGGGGGGGGGGGGGGGGGGGATTTTTTTTTTTTTTTTTTTTTGGTGATGTGCTCCAAAATTCTTCCTCTTTTTTTTTAAACAATTTTCTCCTCCC
>Ga0116231_10001934_pt1 | contig 43183 bp, 27 predicted proteins | sample S1TSphgellanicum_2_FD_89695 | JGI IMG/M metagenome (GOLD analysis project Ga0116231, IMG submission 89695) | Host-associated microbial communities from peat moss isolated from Minnesota, USA - S1T2_Fd - Sphagnum magellanicum MG | ecosystem: Host-associated > Plants > Peat moss > Unclassified... | reverse complement strand
CATTTCACTCCTTCAAAATGGTCCATTCTGTGAAGCAGAAGGCCCCATGCCAGATTTTGCTGGACTCCACAGAGGGGTCTAACCCCAAGGTAAGTGGGTAACTGAAGCACCTAGGTGGCATCCCAGGTGGCACACACCTGTGCATTAGGCACGGGGTTCACACTCGTAAGTAATGAATCTTTGTTGACTTTGTGTTGTAAAAAAAAGATTACACATTGCTGTAAGATTTGGAATTTTTATTTTTGCTAGAATTGCACCCAATGTGTGAGTGACATCTAGAATATTATGTATGCATATGATGGATGGGCATGTTTCATAGAAGTGCATTTAGATGAAAAGTTCTAGATCCAGTAAAGGAAGTTTTTAGTTTACAAAATAATTCTTTTAATGTTGGATGGGTTGTGAGTTTTCACTTTATATGTTATTTATATGATTTTCACAAGGACCTATATGAACTATTAGGCACTGGGTTTTTCAGTGGGGATTGAATGTTCTAATTCAATATTTGATTTTAATGCATTACAAAAAACTTGATTGTAATTGACAATTCCAAAGGTTCAACCTTTTGCCATTTGGAATACATTAAACAAAAGTAATGAATTCAATGCAACATTAGTCTTGACATTGTTGCAAGACAATGTTTAATAAGAAAAAAAATTGAATTTTCTTTACTATACCTAAACTACGATCAACATATTAATTATTTTTCTTACACAATATTTTCAATGAAAACATGTTATCTATTAGTTATAATCTCTCCTCAACCAAAAGGTTCAGGGTTCTATCCTTTTTTCCAAAAAAATTGGTCCTTCCATGAACATAATGGATGAAAAAAGAAATATCTTGACAACTATCTTTCAAGCTAAATCCTCTAAAGAGAAAAGGATTTTTCAACAAAATGGTAGCCTTGGCCATGCTCCCCCAAGGAGAAGGCGAACAATTTTATGGGGAGTAAGGGATTAAGTTACCCTAAAAAACAACTTCCTTTAGGGAGGAAGGGGTTAAGTTCCCCTGAGGACCAACCTTCAATAGGGGAAAACTTCCCCCTAGGAATAAGTTTTCAAATGTTTGACCAAAAAAGGGGGGATTAATGTTGTTCAAATCAAATGTTTTTTTATACCATTGGAAAGCTTTTGAAATATACATATTTAAAATGATCTTGCATTTTATGAACTAAAAGTTATAACAAAAAGGAAAGTTGAAAGTTTAAAAAAAGGATTAAAATGACTTCTCCCTCGAGGAGAAAAGGACTAATTCCCCATGGGGAACAATTTCTCCCTTGGGAACAATTTTATGAATATTTGACTAGAAAATTAAGAGGGCAAAGATTTTTTAAATGAAATGTTTTTTACACTAGGGGAAAATTTTCAAAACATAGAAATTTAAAATGATTTTACTTTTTCAAATTGAGGTTATGAACAAAAATTTATGATAAAAAAATTAAAAGTTAAAAAAGGACTAAGTTGATTTCTTCCCCAAGGAGGAGGGGAGTCACCCTCTCCTTGGGGATTAAATTTTTCCCAAATGTTTGACTAGAAAATTTTGAAGGCAAACGTTGTCCAAATCCAACATTCTCTCTACCATTGGAAAGCTTTTGAAACATAGATATCTAAAACAATCTTGCCTTATTGATTTGAAGTTATGAATAAAAAGTTATGGCAAGAAAAAAATAAGGGACAAAATTTTTCAATGTCCTTTCTCTTGCAAGCAACTAAATCCTCTTTTCCTTAAGAAAGAAACTTTTTCATTGGCCTTTTCCTTAGGGAGTAAAATTAAAGCATTTGAAAATTGAACATTCAAGTTTTTTTTTGGTCATAACTTTTAGTTTGTAGTGTCAAATTGAAAATGCAAGACCATTTTCAATATTTAAAATTTTGAAAATGGTATAAAAAAAGTTTGATTTTAATGACATTTATCCCTTGAAATTTCTTGTCAAACATTGGGGAACTTGTTCTTAAGGAAAGTTAGTTTAAGTTGTTCTCGAGAAGAACTTAGTCCCTTTCTCCCTAAGGAAGTTGTTCGTCAGGATAACTTAATCCCTTTCTCCTTCGGGAAACATGGTTGAGATTACAATTTTGTCTCCTCTATGGAGAAAATCCCTTTCACCCCCAGGAAACTTGTTCCAAGTCACTCCCTGGCTTGAAGAAGTTGCCCAAAGGTTTCATGGTAGGACCAAAATTTTTGGAGAAAAAGATCAAACCTTGAACCTTTTGATTGAAAGGGGAGATTCTAAACAATAAATCACTTTTTCTTATTGAAAATATTGTGTAAGAAAGATAACTCAAATGTTAATCATAATTCAAATACAATATTAAAAAAATTGAAAATATTTTTCTTATTGGGCATCGTTTTGCAATTGCATTGAGACCAACACCACATTGAATTTGTTGCTCTTGTTTAGTGTTTGCCTTGCCAAGCTCTAGTCCTTTTTTTTTTTCCCTCTTTTTTGGTCCCTGAAACCTGATGGGTTGGAAAGTTTTAGAAAGCAAAAAGTTCATTCACAAAGAGCATGAACATTTAATTAAATGAAAAGTCCCACTCTTTACCACTTTGTTGACACCGAACTATTCATGTGTATAAGGGGTCCTCCCACTAGCACTTAACAAAAGATGGTCAGGGCATGTGCGTAATGACACATCAAATGAGTATTAGGGTTGGGGTGGTGATTTCTTTTGTCTGGTCAATGATTGATATTTAGTGATTTTTTTTTTGGTGGAAAAACATGGTTCACAATACAGTCATCCGCAAATTCACCCTGTCTTCACCCGATCTCTGGGCCTCCTTTGACCCCCTAACCCCTGTTTTAATAGTATCCGTAAAGTAAGGAAATTTTATTAAATCTCAGTATGCGATGCTGAAAGCCAGTACGAAGTGCTGAATCTCAGCATTTAATGCACAAGGTTGGAGAGGAATTATAGTACCTGTACAGGTAGGAGCAGTGAAAATCTATGTAGCATCAGTGGAGGCGCTCAGGAAAAAAGAAAGACAGGGTGAAACTCAGAAAACCATCAAATTTGATGGTTTTCTGAGTTTCACCCCCCATTGATTGCTAATGTACTTTTTTGCAGGTTTTTTATGAATCTCACCCTGTGTATGACCAAACTCAGGGTACTCGTGCTGTCTTTTCCTGACTTAATGGATATCTCTAATGTCAAATGTGTTTTTCTAGCAAAAATTTGCCACTTGAGAGCAATAAAAAATCAAGGAAAAAACACTGGTCAAACTTAGGTTATTGGTAGCAGGTGTAGGGGTGCAAGTGAGAGGACCCTCTATACTTGGGGTAGTCCTTGAGACCATTTATATACATTTCAGGTTCAGATTTGGGGTTCAAAGAGGCCTTGGGTGAACCAGTACCTACTGTTGGTGATTGGTACCATAGTAAAAATCCTGAAATCCATTTAAGTTATTTCTAAATATTATGAATATCCCACGAGTAGACAAAAGCCGGGGTCTTTGAGTTCAAATCTAACATTTTTCAGGCTTAATATGGTCACTAATAGGCCTCACTCAAAAGGGTGAAGGTACCAAACATGGGTGCTGGTTCACCCTGGCCGATCAAAGAGAAGCCCAAACATATTAATTCATAGTTTTAAAAAATAATGCATATAGGTTGCAAACGACTTGGCCACATATGACCAATATTTTTGACAATTTGCAAAATACCCCAATATAATCAAATGTTTTGGGAGCTCTTGTTCAGAAAAGACAAGAAAAGCACATGAATGCCCAAATTTAAAATGATTAGAAGCTTTTCAGGGGTATAGTGGATCTATCTAGAAATTTTTAGACTCTTTTGAAAGAATGAGCACTGAAATCTGACACTTCGTCATATTGTTATCCTTTTTGTCCCATGTGTGATACATGCCAAAGATCAAGGGGCTGCTGTTTTAGGTGAGCAAAAACTGGAATCTGTTATTTGGAAAATGAGAGCCAATGGTCAGGTGATAACATTCCATGTTGGAAACATATCTGCATTTTGCCTACTGTCTTTCCTCCCCCACTTGAACAGGGAAAACTTTATTGCAAGAAAACACGACAAATAGGAGGAAATGGAAAGAAATGAAGAAGCTTCCCATTGTTTATCTACCATTCTCAAGAGAGGGGGATACCATGCTAAAGTCTAATACGTGGAGTGCGGAGCTTGACTTGACTATATGTAGTCATGATAATTAGGATAAGAAAAACCCTGTCAATAAAAATCAAGGATGGGAACTCATCCATCAAAAGTACAAGGCAAAAGAGAACACAAGTAAACACAACTCAAAGAAAAAACAAAAGCAAACAATCAACACAAATCAGATAAATACCTTTGCGTGCAAAGAGGACTCATGACTATGAAATGACAATTCATGATAACAAAGAAAAACCTACAACTAAAAAGCTGTCATCTGTCACAAATCGGCTAATGACGAAGATGCACTAGCTATAGCAACATTCAGCTCTTTGACATGAGAGATTCAACAGTTTCAAAAGCACATGCGCGTTGCACTTAGTCCAACACACTTAGTCATGAGATATGTTCCTATTGTACAGTCAACTCCCCCTGTTTTGAAGGTTTTTTTTTCAATAAGTAATTGTAAGGCAGTGCCAAAGGTCCAAAGATTTTTCTTTAAACGTGATTAAACATTTCAAACTTATGATAAACATAAGTTTTGATTATACATAGGAGCACAATTTTAAAAGATAGAAAGAGCCTAGTAGGTAATTGATGGAACCCAATTCTAATTTCTGATGATGATATGAAAAAATTCATTAGACAAATGCTTTGAGGTTCAACGTGATTTTCTGATGGGTATATTATTTTCAAATTAAAGTGGTGGTAAATCAGATCCGTGATATTCTTTTCAGTGTTTCCTGTTGTTGCGTCATTGCCAGCAACCCAAGAGGGATATAGCATTATTAAATGGCAACAGGTTTTTAAACCTGGCTCCCAAGTAGAAAAATTAGTTTTAAAAAATGCTACCAAACTAAAATGTGGCGAAAAGTTTAATTTTTAAAAAATGGCGATATTTATTTTTTTAAACGGGAATATTGCGATAGAATGCCTTTTTATTCTTTATTTTCCTCATTTTGGTGAAAAAAACGCTGAATCAGATACCTAATAAGTAGGTGGAAAACTTGCAATCTAGAAACTCAGACAACGCGTGTGCACTTCCGTGCGTAAGCGCGTACGTACTTGCGTACGCACACGCATGTAGCAGAAACAAAGAGGGCGCCACAAGCGTAGGTGCAGACGCATAGAAGAGAGGAGGAGAAACACACACGGAGACAAACAGAGAAGAGAAGAGGACAAACACACACGGAGACAAACAGAGAAGAGAAGAGGAGAAACACACACGGAGACAAACAGAGAAGAGAGGAGGAGGAGACATGGCGAGCAAAAACAGCTATGACAAGCAAGAGTCCAGCGGGCTGGGATGGACAAGTAAGGCGGGCAGCAATTTCGATGAGGATGAGACCGCCAACAAGGCGGGTCAGAAAGGGAGCAGCAAGGAGAAGCTGGCGGAGGTGAACAAGAAGGTGATTGCGGTGGCTAGCAAGGGGATGGAGAAGACCAAGGAGGTGGTTGCGGTGGGTGCACAAAAGGTGAAGAGCGGGACCAGTAACGGGTTACGGTGGATTAAGGAGAAAGTGCAGAAGAAGTGAGTGAGAGAGGCGTGAGGCTTGTGCGCGGGCGGGGGGCGGTTTCTCTTGTGCATCCGGTGCAAGGATCTGAAGACTATGTTCCAGAACGGGATTTTTTTGGTTCGCGTGTATGTAGTGTGATGATGATGGTGAGGTGTGACCACGCGGTGTTGCTTCTCCGACTGTGAATACTGAAAGCAATAGGTATGTGGAAAAGCTAGTTGGAGAGAATTCAATAAACCCTAGGTTACATATGTTGATCTTGAAGACAAACAGCCTATGTTACGAAATATTTGTGCGCCAGGGAATCGACGCCTTGCATACTGTGAGATTATCCTTCCTCCTGAGACTATGCTTGTGGCTGTGCGATCTGAGCGCGGTTTTCTCAAGGGACCTTCTCGGATCGGGACACACGCCAAACTTTGGAATATGCTCCCGGGTTTTAGGTAGTCAGGGTTCTCGGGATTGCCTGACGTGGTTCCAACTTATGATCATCAGAGCAGAGTACTTACACCATTCATTTACATACCCATTACAATAAAGAGCGACCCTCTGTTTTTTTTCCTTCAGTGTGGATGTCTTGCAATGACATGATGAATGATTTTGTTTGGCCCTCATGGTTCTTCATTGAATTGCTTTAAGTGTCTAGGCTTTCACAGGGTCCCATTTCCAATCCTGCCAAAATTGGAACATGGAGCAGGAATGATTTTGGGATTGCAAAATGTATGTGCTGGCCCCCACTAGGATTTTATGCAGCTAGAGGCCACAATGGAGGACAAGTGTTTAGGTCATTAGCAGTCATTGATTTTAGGTTTTGCAACTCGGTTTCTTGACTCTTGTGGTAGAGAGGCTTGAAAGACAGGTAAGTAATTGCTTTCAAGGGAAACATGGGGTCTGGCAGAAACCAGCAACAGCCAGCAGGTTGCTGGAATCCTTGGTCTGAGTTCATGGATTCTGGAGGTTTATAACTGGCTACAATTTTCTTTCTTACTAAGGTTCTCATGAATGAATCATATCATGGCTTCTCTATTAGCTGGGTACAAGACTGGTTTGGTCACAGCAAATCATTGATGGCCACAGTATTCCTGAGGATGGTCATCAACCTCATTAGTTCCAGAAACATGATTCTCATCCTCTACAGGCTGCATTGTACATGAAAGCCAAAACTTGATCTTGCAATTTTCGTAAGAGCCTTGGATGTGTGGGTCTCTGGGGGAGCAATTGAAGGTGGCAGGCATCATGAACAAATCATTCACTGTGGTTCTAACTCCCATGTCTCTATGGGGCAGTTGCTTTTGTTCAAATGCATGCCACAAGTTGGAAGAAGGCATGGGAAGCTTTGAGATCATTTGACAAGATGCCCGCATGCAATGTGGTCTCCTGAGCTGCCATGCTGATAGGATATGCCATTCATGGGCATGGTAAGGAAGTTCTCGCACATATTGAAAGATGTCTAGATAAGGGTGGAGATCAATAATGGCCATTCTGTTTGCCTTTTGTAGGATTGTAGCCATTCAGGGGCTTGACTACATTGATATGTTTAATTGTAGCAATTAACTTGCAGCATTTGCAGGGTTGTTCCTGAGCACTCATTTCGCAATGAGTTCTCTCATCTCCACATCACCATGAACTCTGGAAGCAACAAGCAAGGTCATCTGCACAGAAGCAGTTGGTTCGCACCAGTCCTGTTAATGAAATGCTTGCCTCCCATGGATGGTCAGATCATGGTTGAGGAGACAAACCATGCAGGTGCAGGCTCCCATGTTCCAGAAACTCTGTGACTTAAATCCATGGGTCTATAATGTAGATTAAGAAGAAAATGCATTTTCTTCTTAATCTGCATTATAGACCCATGATAGCAATAAAGCTGGCCTTTTACACGTGGCTTTTTAGTACACCTCCTATTGTTCCACTCCACATTCTCACAAATTTGTGTGCATAAATGTTTGTTGCAAATAGTTGGTAGAATAAACATAGTGGGGGATACTATCACTTCCATCATGTTGAGGGCTGTCTTTTATTGTTGAAGGGATTGTTGCTGATGCTTGCATTATTTTCATTTGCTTGCAGTGCAACAAGCCCATTCACTATTTGATGATGAGACAAGAGACAGTTGTGTGTGTTGAGTAGATACATATTTCATATAGATATTGCTATACTAATGCTGGGTAGTTTTTTGATTTTGCTACAAATTACCCAAAGGTTTCTGGTTAGGCATATGCAGAATAGCTTGGGGTTGGAAAAGTTTCATGAAACTGGTTCTGTTAAGAACCAGCAGATGAAGAGATTGAAAGTCCAGGGTTGTTCAGAAAATCTGGGTTTGCTGGGAACTGTTGGAGGGCATGATATCAAACAACTGGTCATAAGAAATCAACTATAACCCAGCTCCACCAGCCTTGGAAGCAGCCTAAGCAAAGAATGGAGTTACTCAGATTGGCATCCAAGAGATCAGTTTTTCCTCTAGCAAGAAAAAATTTGATAGTTTGCACAAACAAGCTGACATTTTAACATCTTTGTGCCAACAATGTGTGAGTATGAAGGGCCCGAAAGGCCCCTCTCTCTGCCCTAACCACTTTTCTCAAACAATGGGTTTCCATCACTCTCCAAGGAGATGAAAGCCTCTAAAATTCTCAATTGGGCCAGAGTGGCTTCCACCACTTGGACCCCTTGCCCCCTCCACCTCTTTGGATAGAAGACAAATGCCTTCATTAGCATTTGTGCACCTCTTCACCATAAGGCTAGTACCCCTTGTCAAGGGTCAGCTTTATGTTAGTCATATCAATGTAAATTTAGGGTAGTGTAAGGTATTTGAAAGTGGGGTTAGGTAATGAGGGAAGGAGGAAAGGGGTGATGACCATGTGGATTGGCATTATGGGGAGGTTGAGATTTGAGTTTACATTTATTGAGGATGATGGCAAATGATGATCAATTTGAAATTAGATGTAGATGGATTTGTAGATTTTTGATGTGGGAGGGCCGGAAGTGAAAGTGTGCTCCTAAAGAGGAAGACATGGACAAGTCACTTCTCTTTGACTAATGGTGAGGACTAGGAGTGGTCCACTAGCCAATTGCATGAGCACATGGCCTTCAAGAGAGGATTGCATTTTGTTGAATTTTTTTAGTGATAGTAGCTTTGGGGATTCAGTCATGACAATATGTGGATTCGATGGATTGGATGCAAATTGAATGGGTGGGGTTAGTAGGGAGGGAGGAATGTGTGGTGGAGGCCATTAACAAGAGGATACCTACATGTAATTGAGCAAGGTAAGAGCATTTTGAGTGGGAACAAGAGCATGAAAGTAATTAGGGAGCATAGTGGGTTCTCTTGGGAAATTGGGTGAAGCAAGATCATTAACAAAACATCTTCATCTAGTAGATTGGTGGGTGAGAAGGAATTTTCAAATGTGCCATTGGATTTTGATACGTTAATCTATGTATAAACCATGGACAACTGGATGTTAACAAGAGGATAAGAGGTGTGGCCATGTATGAAGGGGTCCACATAGTTTGTATATCAAGGATGGGAAAGGGTAGACTAGAAAAAATGTTTCCAACAATTGCTTGTGTATTGATTGTTCTTAAATGGAGAATAGGCACCATATCTTGTAGAAGTGAAACTTTAGTCTTCAATGACAAATCCATCTATGTAAATGCTTTGGGACCCAGGGAAATCAACAGATGCGAGGACAAGGTTAAGAACATATAAAAGGGGAGGGAGGAGGGGCAAAGTGGTTTGGGCAGGAGAGAAGATTGTTTCCATTGTTTAGAGAAGCATGTTTAGGAGTGAGGTGGTGCGAAGATTCAGGGGATATGGTTAATTTGTTTGATATGACTAGGAATTTAATTTGGGTTTAAGAAAGGAGGTTGGGATGGTGGGGGTGTTGGTGGACACAAACAAGGAAAAAGTCATTGGGTTTAGTTTTATATAATTAGGAAGAAATTGCAAGAGATCTGCTAAACTTAAACCTGTTGCAGGGGAAATTGCACAGGTGTGGATATCATTATCAAAGCTAATCAACTTCTGTTTCAAAGTCTTATTATGACGGTCTAGATAGATAGATTTGTGTTTGCATGGAAGAAATATTCTACTGATGCCAAAGCAACAATAACTGCAAGTAGGATAATGTTCCATTCTATTTACCAAAAGAACCATATAAGTGAGCTTGGGTGCCTAATATGTCTATGGATGGGATGCTACATTTGACATGTTCATTGGGGTGTTGTCCTTGGAACTAAATGTGGAGATTGAGAATGTTTAAGAAGGGATGGATGTATTTTGGGTTCTTGCAATTAGGGTTGTGATGAATGGGTGTGCTCGAAGGTTTCGATATGCAACGTTCTTGTACTAACTAGATGTTAATTTTATAATCATATTTGTTTGTATTTCCAAAAAGGTTAGAATTATATTATCTAAATTGGGGTATCCTTTCCATTTAATTGTGTAGGCTAGATTTGTTTGGATGGCTCCATAGACATTAATGGAGTGGTTGGTGAAAATGTGAAGGATTTGTTCTATTTGGAGCTTGTGAAGTGCAGAGGGTGGTTATAGGTTTAGGGATGGGGGAGTGATTGAAGGATCATGGTAGGGGTTGGGTTTAGGGTATGAGGATTATTTGTAGAATATGGTTGAAGTAAGGAGCCCAACTAAATGTGGTGGTGAAGTGTACTTTTAGATATACATATGGTGCTTCTAAAGGGAAAATGGTTGCCCTTTTATAACACAATTTGTGTCGGTCTTTAGAGATTATTAAGATCTAATCTAGATTATGGGTAGGGTGGAAAGCTCATAATAAATGTGTTTTTCCCATCTCTATTCTCTCATTTTTCTGATGTCAATTTCCAACAGATTAGGCCAACACAAGATATTTTAAATATGGCATTTGATAATATAATTTCAATATTCTCATTTACATATAGGTTGATCTTTCTTTTCCAGTGTGAAAATTTATCATATTTATTCATAAATAAGAAGTAGATTTTGATAATTACGTAACAAAATAATACCCTCCAAGTGGAAGAAGTGCCCAAAATAATACAAAGAATCCCTAAGATTCAAAATTGAAATGACCATATTTTGTTGTGATACCAATTATTAGTTTTGATTAATTTTAAAATTCTCTATTTTATTTTCAATGTAAATGAAGTTTTAGTTATAATAAATCACACCTAGCTCTAGCCAATTAGGTCAATCAGATTTTAAATGTTTATGAGTTTGGTTCTTAGTTCAACAACTTGCCAATTGAATTCAAGAAAATATTAAATTAACAACCATATCCTACCAATTTCTTCCAAATTTCACATTCAAAGTTTCAAGTTATGAAATGCCATAATCTTCAACTTTCCACATATTGATGCATGTTAATGTAAGAAATCCAGAAATCACATAAATGTCCAAATTTCCATACTTCAGAGATTCTAAACATTCAATAATTGTCATGGTTTTTATATTCGAATATGATTTTATGTATTCAATTCATCTAAAATTAAGCAATTTAAAATATTACATATCTAATCATCTTAATTCGTTTGAAACATGATACCTAAAGTGTGACCACTTTTTGAACCAAAAAAAAACTTTATTTGGTGGAAAGCTTATATATTTCAAATTTGTAAAAACCGATTGGATTTTTTAACAGTCAAAAAATTGAAAATGTAATTATTGGCATGTATTTGCATAAAAATTCAATTTCATTTTGAAATTAATTAAAGTGGAAAACATGTAGTAAGATGTAAATACCATCTTTAACATTCTACATGTATGAATATTCTTTAAGTTGAAACTAAAGAGCATTAGGTAATTATTGAAATTTATTGCATTTATAATGAAGACTAGAATGGCATGTGCTGGTGGCTCAAGTATGAATTTGTTACACAACTAATTTCTTTTTCCAAATCCCACACAATTGGTCTAAGAGTTATGAATTCACAACCCAATTAATTTTTCTTTCCAAAATCAAATATTATAATTTAGTTTATTTTATAATGACAAAAATCACTCAACATTCATCAATATCTCCCACACATAAGCTCTAAAAATTACAAATTACCTCCTTCTAATGTCATACTCATTGAGGGCTTTCCAACAATACCAAGAGTGCACCTTAATTTTCTTTTTTTTTTAGTTTTGTTTATTAAACTTTCAATAACAAAATTGTTCAATATTCAATCACTCATGCAATGTAGGTATAAATCACCTTAGTGACTCTTTTTCATCCATGGCTTTCCAATAGTACCAAGAACACAATAAAAGGTGACTAGGTTTGGGAAGTTTCAAGGTGACAAAAAAACAAGACAAACTTGTTTGATAGATAGACCAATGTAACCTATGTTGTAATTGGTTCAAGTAGTGTGAACATGATCATGTAATTGCTCCCAGTGTGAACAAGATTTTAATTGCAGACACGTTAGGTCTAAAAAATATGATATCAACTCCATAAAATTCTAGTCATTGAACACTTTCCAAATACCAAAAGTGCACCCCAATTCCCCTGAAAAATTTAGTTTTGATTTCATTGAGTTCTCAATGATAGTTCAATATGTAATAACTTTTGCATAGTACAACTGAACGGTACAAAAACACCTGGTTGCACCCCTATTCATCAAGGATTTTCCAACAAAATCAAGAGCATGATGGGGGGTGCCATAGTTTGGGAGATCTCAATGTGACAAACAAAAATCAATCAAACATCCTTCCTTAATGTGGCCTACATTGCTGGCCCAATTGAATGAATTTTGAAAGGGAAAATTGTATACCTTCTTGAGCTTAAGTCTAAAATTCAATTTTCATCAAAATTTTAATTAATTTTTTATTGGATTTTTAATGATAAAATATACTTTGGACTCAATATCTACTTCACCTTAGGTTTAAAATTTACAAAATCAACTCCAAGAAATCCCACTCATTAAAACATTTCAACAATACCAAAAGCATGCTTCAATTTCTTCAAAAAAATGAAATTTGATTTTGTTCAATTTCCTTTGACAAAATTGTTCAACATTCAATAACTCCTACATTGTAGTTCTATACATTACAGGACTATCTTGATGCACCCAACTCATCAAAGCCTTTCCAACCATATCAAGTGCATGACACGGGGTACAGTGATTTGGGAGGTTTGACATGACAAGCAAAACAAACTTCCTTCCTTCCTTCCTTAATAGATAAATATCACTATAAAATGCTTTTATATATAATTAGGTTTCATGGCAATGCAATTTTTTTTTTACAAAACTACCATCAAGAGAATCTAAAAAAATCTGTGTGAAATTTTCCAACATGTGAAACATTTCATAATTGAGAAATTGTTGTAAACTTGGGCTGTTCTTGATAATTATTGTGACTAATAAATTTACCCCATAAAATTTGGGAAGCTTGTGAAGGGTTCCCATTGATTGATTAATAAATGTCCATATATGTAAAACACAATTCTCCAGAAATGCAACAAGACTTGCGGAAATGATGTTCTGAAGTTTTCTTATGATAGAATGGACCCAACACAATATATTCCTTGAGACTTGGAAATGCACCCCATGCCTTCCATGACTAAGTCCCTGAAACAAAATTGCAAAAGAAAAATAAATAACAGATGTTGATTCAAACCCCTAAGATTATCATTGTGATGGACCAATTAACTCATAATAAAACTTGGGAAGATGGTCCATTAATTAATTAACAAAATATCAAGTTGTTGGACCAATGAAAGGAGCCTATTGCGACAAAATCCGGAAACTTGGGACTACATTTCAACATCTCTCAACAAAGACTTAATATGTGGGACAATACCCTTTACAGAATGCTTATATAATTGATCAAACTTCAACCTTCAATCATCATTTTTGTCATGGACCAATGAAATTAAAAACATCATAACAAAGTTCAAGGAAATTGGCATGCCAATTGATAAAGGACCAAGCATGGGAGTTAACAACTCTTTGGGCCACAGTAGACAATATATATGAAGACCAAGACTTCAAAATGCTACAATTTGTTTCACTTTTAGAATACAGATCAAATTTGAAAATGTCAATTGTATCAAGAGCAAAAAGGTGTGTGTGTGCGTGTGTGTCCCTAAAGGGCCTAGGATTAAAATCTAAACAGACCACCAAAAGATTCCTTCCTTATTTCATATTTTAATTTTAACTTGATTTCATTCTACCATCACGGTTGGCCCACAAAATTTATAATTGTTTCGGTCTGAAGTTTTCTATGTTGGTTGTTCATGTCACATGGGTCGCCTTTTTGTTTAAAAGACCAATGTGTCAAAACCAAAATTGCTAGCATGACCGTTTTCATTATTTTGGTCTTGGTCCCTATAACTAACTACTCAAGTCTTCATATCAAAAAACAAAGGGAGCCAAGGTGAATGCTTGATTTCATGACTCTAGGTCTTCAACTCATAAACTAATGTGTGAGGCTTAGGAAAGTCATAATCAAAAGAGTAGATATTGATCCCCCAACCCCGCTCAATCTGCTAACATGGAAGTTCATGCTAAATTGGATGAAAGACCCTCAAGTTCACTTGTCTCTTTGGGGATGTGCATTCTCTGTTGTAGAGGACAAATAGCACAAAGGCAATGTCACGGGTGTCAGATTTTGTCATTTTCTAAACCACATTATATGACATAATCTTCCAGTGATGATCATACAACACCTAATTGTGTCCAAAATGTGTCTATTGAGCATGAACTTTTCTTTAGATCATTGAATCTGCCACCCCAGATCTGAATTTTATGCAATGGCCTTGCCCTGTCCATTATGTTGGGTGTGTCACCTAGCTTGCCATAACGGACTCACCTGGTGCATTACCCAACATAATGTGCAGAGCTAGACATAGTATATAAGGTAACCTGTACTACCCTGAGAAGGTGAACAGGTTCAGGGTTTTTTCCTTCATCAAGGCATGGTCAAGTTGTGGGATAAAGGAGGGGGGGGGAGGGTACATACTTGACAAATTTTGTAGGCAATATTCCCCATACCTACCTTTTAACAAGATGCTTGATGTTGTGATATTTTTTCTCAGATAAGGCCAAAGCCAGCCCCTACTTGTCAGTAGTGCTACAAGTTTTTGTGCCAAGTCCAGAGAGAAGCCAGCATGAACAACAAGAGTGGTGGGCTTCATCATCATATGATTTACATATTATAGATCTACTTTTGTCTACTTTCAGATTTGCCAGAGCCAAATGACACGACCTGATACAAGGATCACAATCCTTGACTTAGTTTGTGTTGACCCCAACCTCTTGTTATTACTTAACCCAAATTCTAATCACTACTTGGTACAATTTCAAGCAATCGGTGGTTGTTTGAAATATGTAGAGAAAATAACACAGATCAGCACATTTTTCAAGCTTTAACAACTTGTCAGGCACAAATATGTATCTAGAGAGTACTGAAGTGCAAGTCATATTTTGAAGGGGATGGTCATTCCAGCACTTTGCCAGTAATTGAGGACCAATCTGAACCAATAATATTGAATCCTTATGGAGAATGAATCCTAAACAGAACAGAAACAAAGCACTCTGGGCAGGATCTCCAGATAGAATGAACTCTGCCATAAGTTGAAGCCAAGCAGCTACCACTATTTTGTCCATAATTCCATAACTCCAGATGCCTTCATGCTTGTTTGATAGTCATGGATATTAATCAAACAGATACTATCACAAGATAATGGGTACTTGATACTTGAAAGCCTCACTGTAATAAGTACAAGTGAAAATTCATATTTCATTCTCTTGGGCTTCTTTCGTTTGACCTGCCTGTTTGTGTGAAAATGTGTTCTTTGCCAAGGGGCAAAGGAATCTGTGAACTGATCATTTGCTGTTAGGTATAGCTTCTATTTGTTGTTCCCTTTCTCTTCGTCTATATCAGAGGGCGCATCTTCTTCATTTGACATCAAATAATCCTCAATGGCAATGTTCAAGATGTGCTGCTTTTTGGAAGCATACATTCGTGCCCACCAAGGTGGAATAATTTTGAATTCCTTTCAATTGGATGTGGTAAACACATCAAGTAATGCACTCATTTGGTGATTTGAGGTTTTTTTTACAAGTTCCCCATCAACCAATTTATTCATTTTTTGGTTACATCAAGAGTTAGGGGTTTTTCAGTTAGATGTGATTTACTGGTAACGTTTTGTGTCTCCTTGAGGTATTTTATGGTTGTTTTGCCTAGCTTACGCTACTTGAACAACTCTTCACAATACACTAAATTGGTTTTCCATTGGTCTGGTTGTTCCTTTGTGTAATCTATAATTGTCTTTTGTTTATCTTATTGGGTACTCCATAACAAAGGTTGGACCTTTGAGTTTGACAGTTTTTTGTTGACCACTATACTCATGATAAACAATTACCAACTTGCAACAGTAATGTAGAACATATACACCTATGCATCTTGCTTCAAGCTCAATATGTCCATACGTGTTGGGATCTAAAATGAAGTAACCACAAATTAGATTGTAAAGTAAATATTCCTGAAATTCTAGGTCATTGACATGCCATAAGGCGAAAACTTCATGTTCTAAGAGCTTATTCTGATCATTAGTGGTGCTACTTCCACCTTCATGCATGTTTGTAAACGGAACATGGCATAATAGCTCTTAGGATGAAGAAAAGTGGGTACCATGTACTCAAGCTCCATCATGATCTAGATGGTGTCACTAAGGTTTAGTAAACTTTAGCCCCTTGGTTTTTGTAAGATAAGGTGTTGTTACCTTAGTTATGTTGAGGTTGCCTAATGGTCTTCTTCTACATGTTTCCTTATATTTTCGCTCTTCATTTAGCCTTTCCACATATTTCCTTCCTCCTTGTTTTTCTATGCAGTCACATCATCTTCACCTTCCTCAATTATTGCCTTACCCAAATCCAAAATATCTTTTTATATTAAAGGTCTTTTTTTCAAAAGTATGCAGTTTGTAGTTTTTGTTTCAATTTTAGGCATTTTGGTTTACATTCCTTACCTAGTTTGTGTTCTTGCAATAACTTTAGCAAGTACATACGAGTTTGGTTTATATTGCTATAAACAAACTTGCATGTGCAAAATTGGTTTGAGTGAGGATAGCTTATGCATGAATGTAAAGTTTAAGTTTGGAACTTAAAGCTTAATACGATTTTAATCCACCTACATGGATGAATATGTCCATAGATGAATGATTTCATATGGATAAATTTCATTTATGATTTGGGTTAAATCAATAAATCATTGAATGAAATTCGTCCATGATAATAAATAAATTCAAAATTATTTATATCCATCTTCATTTGTTGTCCAAATATTAATATTTCAAACTTAGATGTTATTTAATGATGGATAATGAAATTGTGATAGTAGGGGAAAATATGTTGATGGGATCAAAATAATTTAAAAGTTTTTGTTTAAGAAATCAATTTCATGAACAATGTTAAACAAATCAAAAATAATGTCATGGAATGAATGTCACCCCCCCCCCCCAATCCAATTGTTGCCAACAACATTATATATTAATTTCATGGAAAATTGGCTCGTGCCTTGATAATAAATAATTATTAAAAAATTCATTATCATCTATGATAGTAGGTTGTTTGAACAAAGTTAATTAAGGTGCTTAAAACTAAATTTTAATTTAGTTCAAAAACTCATTACCACCAATGACAATATGTAGTTTTAAAATATTTGAAACATTCAAAACCCATTATAATCAACGACACTAGGTCAATTTGCTCGAATTATTTTTTAAAAAATAACAATGACCATGGGGTAGATGTTTACATAATAATAGTAATAAAAAAAAATTGAAAATAATGACATTTTAAACCATAGCCATGAAATACATCTATAATGGAATTTACATTATATTATTCAACAAATGTTATATCATATAGAATTAGATTGTGTTTTATGAAGTTCTAATTAATTAAAATTATGGAAACAAATTTATCCATAAAAATTTAATGATAAAATAAAACATTCATCCATAATTTTGATGGAAATTCTGATTGAAAACATGTAAATGCAATTTTTTTCATCCATAATGAAAATGAATGCTTACATTCATCCCCATGTTTGCTTATAGGTTTATTGGTACAACGTTCATTTTTCAAATTCTTGAGTTTTATTTACATGTGTATAAAGGAAAAGACATTTTACCATCTCAAGTTCCAACTCTAGGCTCTAGGCTCATGTAGTAACTTGCTTCTGGTTTGAGTCTCCATAAACACATCAACATGCACAATGTTGGTTTGCATGTACATGGATATGCCAACATGTGTAACTAACTTATTTTCTATGTACTCAAATTGAATCTTAATGGAAACAACAATGCTAGCAAGTGAGCAACGAACGATGAGCAATGAATTTGTGAATCTACCCAAGTGAACAAGGAATCTTTTGAAAATATTCCATGCCACATGAAAGTATATTGTTGGTATATTCCAATGCCATGTGGATGGAAAATCAATGACATGGAAAATTATTCCATGACATGGCATAAAATATTTTGCCACATGTGTATAATGGGTTGGAATGAGATTTCATGAATGAAGTACATGATAGTTAACCTCATGGAAGATGTTTCTTAAAATAATTTAAATATCAACACATTCACAAAAGTTCAAAAAAATGGGAAAGTTCAAGATGTATTTTGAAGATGGACATAATGTAGCATCCCATAATGATGGAACAAGGACATAAGGCACAATAAAATCTTTTGGCCATGTAGTCCTAAGTATTAATAGTCCTTTGACCTTTACAACCAATTCATTAACAATGTAATCCTAGGCATTTGTAGTTGTTTACACATACTCTTTTGAAGTCTATAAATTAGAAAATCACATTGAAATTAATGCACACATAGTCATGTTAGGGTAGGCTTCATTAGTTTTGAGATTTCTAAAATTAGATACGGAAATCTCAAAGTTAAGTCCGCCGCCGTCTCAAAACTAATGACATTTGCGGTGGAGCTCCGAGCACCTCAACATCAGAATGGCGAGCAAGAAGAAGGCGACACTGTTCCAGAAGGCGCATGAGCTGACCTACGTTGTCAAGGAAGTCTCGAAGGACGCCCATGGCAATGTCACGGTTTGGTGCTTGTTTTGTGTGTACAAGGGCCATGACATCATCGAAGTTGGCGTTGCGGGGTGGAAGCGCAAGCAGTGCAGCAACATTCAATACTTCACGAAGCCGTTCGCTACCTACAAGTACAAGAGTCACCACGAGGGGCAGCACGCGACCTCATGGATTACATACTAAGCATTGTCGAGCGAGGAGAAGGAGAACTACTTCAACAAGTGCATCAAGAAGACCAACACGCTTGACCATCATTTTGATCACGACAAGGATACGTACGAGTTTTTCCTATCTACCGAGATCATGGAGGTCATTATTGGCGATCTCTTCTTCTGCGACGATGAGCAACTTGAGGACATTGACGACGATGACGAGCAGAACCCGACGGACGCGGCCCGCAAGAAGTTCGTCAAGAAACAAAATGAGAAGAAGAATGCAATGAAGCTGTTCTGCAATAAGGACGATGCGCTCGTCTACACTGTGACCATCAAGGACTGCCTTCGTTTCGACCTGGCCATGGACTACGTCGGCATTGGCTTGTCGTTCCGACAGACGGCGGCAGCCATCCAGAAAGCCAAGGATCGCACAAAGACGGCGAAACTCGTTGGCCTCAATGACTGCATTGTCGGCCAGTACACGCGCGTCTTGGTCGTTGTCACGCTACAGCAGATCGCCTTCATTCTCGACGACGAATCGGTTTGGGCCATGTCGCTGGCTGGCGACGGAAGCACGCATCGCGACCAGTCATTCTTTGATCTGCGCTTACGCGTCTGTTATCACGGTGACCTGGTTAACTTGCATCTCGTCGCGTTGCCAATGTTCCAACAACATTCGGCTATGAACATTTTCAATTTGATCGCCAAGTTCATGGACGCGTTGTACAGCAAGTGGCGTTCCAAGCTGATCGGTGTGTCAACAAACGGCGAGAATACTATGACAGGCCGTCATGCTAGTGTTGTCACCCGCCTCGCCGCGTGTGCAGCCAACAATGTGCTGCGAATCTGGTGCACACCGCATCAGATCAACATTGTTGTCAAGGCGGCTGTCGAGGCCATCGACAATGGTGTCTGGGTCAAGCAGGTCTACACGTTCTCTGTCTTCTTGCGGGCGCAAGACAACCTCATCATCGAGATGAACGTGAAGTGCCCGAAGAAAACCAATCGTTGGGCGCATCTCAGTCGCCTCCTCAATTTCTACATATCATATCGTCGACCGCTTCTGGAGTACACCTAGAACAAACAGCCCGAGTTGATGCCGTCAAACCTGTGGTGGATCATCACATATGCGGTGGCGCCGACGATCGACTCAATCAACATCACATTGGTGCAACTGCAGGCCAAGTCGTTGTTGATCGCCCAGCAGGAAACGCTCGTGCAGAACTTGATCAGCACGATCATTGCCATGTTCAACATCGAGGTTGACGACGCTGACGATGAAGACGCCTTGGATGACAATACGTACGTGCAGCAAGACTCCCTGCGTATTCCTACAGTGGCGATTGTCAACCACATCGAGAACCAAGGTTCATTTTCCCGTGACTGCTACGAGCGCCTGGAAGAAGGTGATCAACAAGACGTGATCAAACACATCGCCATGTACACGATGGCGCTGGTCGCTGGTCTGCAGTCTGTCAAGGCTGAGCGGGATAGCGACAATCGTGCGTCAGAGAGGAATGTGTCGCCTGTCCTTCCTACTCAGCTGGTCAAGCTACGTCATGGCGCCTTCCTGAAGGAAGTGCTCGACCCGTTCCGGCAGCACATCTCCTCGTCCTAGTCCGAGATAGGCATCGAGCAGATTGAGGTCGAGCATCGCGAGCTTCTGAAGTTGTACGCCTCCGACATTGTCCTACGTGGCATTATCGACAAGCATAATGACATGACCACGTTCAATGATGCGTGGGACTGTGTGCTGGGTCGACTCGAGCATCTACGTTCGTTCTGCGGCGGGCTAGTGACCGTCCTTGCGAACACTACATCTGCCGAATCTAATTTCTCCATCTTGAAGTGGGAAATGGACGATAATTGCACCGCGCTCATGCATCTGTCATTAGAAGGTATCTTCTAAGCGAAGCAGCGCCTCACCATGCAGATGCTTCTACATTGAACTCAGTGACAGCCACAGAACAAATACAACTCCAATAACCATGTGTCGTGCAGTAGTTAGAAATAAGCTAGTTTTGTGAATATCTCAAAAATTACACATGTGTCGTCGCAAAATTAAGCTAGTTTTGATAAATTTGAGATATCTCAAAGCTTATGAGGCCTATGTTAGGGTGCAATCATGGTAACATGTACCACAACAAGTGTAACCAATGCTTGATGTGCCATGTTATTGAAAATATAATTTAATTTTGTGTTGAAATTGTAGGATTTAATTATATGATAACATTCATAACATATCATGGGAACTTGTGAATAAATTTGAAATTAATCAAATGAATAAAAAATATGAAAAAACATTATAACCAATGTTTTTAAGTAATAAAAGGACATGTTTAGTACCTTGATTTTTTTCTAAATGACATATTTTTGACAAATTTTTAATGTGAACCTTATCAAAGTACTATAAAAAAAATTATCATGATTTTTAAAGATTTCTTCTAAAACTTTTTGTGGAATATTCCAAAAATAAAACAGTCCAAAAAATAGTCCCAAAGGGGTGGGTGTGGCTCATGTTATTGTGTTTGCACCCATTAGCCTATCATTAGTTACTGATGGCTTTAGCTTACATTAGAAGATGTTGAACCTCGTCCCAACTCCAAGTGGCATAATGAATGAACTCTTCTACCTACCCATAATAAATGGTATTATGAAGGATATGATACACGTGCTTACATTGCACTCAAGGTAAATGTTTGCCCAAAGAAGTCACAAACATTATGACAAAATATATGCAAGACCAACTTAGTAAATTTCCAATTGTCATAATGTTGTCCCCAAATAATATGCCATAGATGAATTCATCCATACTTGAAAGGTTGGACATTAACATCAAAAAAATGGTTGTTCGAAAAAATAGTTAATTGACCTCCCAATTGTTAGTGTGATGTTGTGATAATTTGAACAATGTGGGCCCTTTCACCTTTTTACCACTTTGAGTTGCCAGCTTGAGGAGATTTTAAAAGGAGATAGTAAGCACTTCACCATTGATTGTCATAGAAAGTTGGCCTCCAAAAAGACTTTGAGCATTATTTTTACATTGGGGGTTGAAAAGAAACCTAGCCTCCCTTTAAACATAGTACTTATTTATGAATAAAGTTGGTGCCTTGTTGGATCGGCCAAACATTGGGAACTTTTGGTTTAATGATGGCATGCTTCCTGCAATCCCACCCACACAATGGTTGAAGTTGTCAAGACAAAATTAGTGTTTGTGATGTTCCAAATCTCTAATACAAAATTGAACCCAAAAGCCAAAATAAACAAGGAATAAGAATCCCACTTGTCATTTTGAACATATTCTTTGCAAAGCACTTGATGCCTAGGTGAAAATACATTATGATAGCAAAAAAATGTTGTCATAAATACTGATTTTTGAAACTATGCAACTTTCAACTTTCACCAAGCCAATATTAAAAGAGGTTTTCATCAATTATATTCAAAATAAAGTAATTTAATTGCCAAATAATGTAGTTGTCAAAGGAAACTACAATTTAAAATTAATATTAAATGATTAAAGAGTGTATTTGTGAGAAAATAAATGTTGCCATGATATACTACAAAATGCAAATATACTTTAAAATTGATTCAAATAATTACAAAATTTGATGAAGATTTTTGTCATATATTGAATGTGAATTCAGTATAACATTTCAATTATAGTTGAAAAGTTTGACTCATGTGATTTCACAAAACACATTTGGACAAATTTTTCATTCAAATGTGCATAAATGTGTTGAAAAAAACATTTTGTTGAAAATTTACTTTCATTTGAAAGATGACAAGATTTATTAAAAGCCTTTGTATCAAACTTCACTTTATATTTTATCAAAATGCTAGATGAAATCAAAGAAAAACTACCCCAAAATTACACCCCAAAAAAAGTACATTTTCTTACCTAAAGTGCCCCTCCCATAGAATGTTTTCATTCACTTATATGTTTTTGCAACACAAAATATTGGACATCAAAAGTGGGTGGGCAACATTAATATGCCATTGGCCGTCCCCACACACAATTTCTATCACCTTCAACCAACATTGAGAGACTACTAGTTGTTCATTGCATGAATAAAACAATGGTGAACAAACATGAAGACCAATCGACAATGTTGGTTTGAGGAAGAGGAATGGCCACCCAAAGACAACAGAAATTCACACGATCTAGTCTATGGGAATCGCTTTCTACCCCAAAAGGAAAATTAGTGGGGCATTTGGCAAAACCAAAAACCTCCTCACCTTTGAGGTCTGTAGTCCATGTTGTGAATGAAGACCCCAAAGCATAATTAGACATTATTGTGGCAAGTCTTGCAAGATTGCCCTTGACCCTTGGGCCTTTCACAAAAGCAATTCATTCTTGTTAGGACTATGATTCGATGGAGCACCTCACAAATAATGTCTATAAAAAGTGGACAAAGTGGATTGTTTGGTAATGCATACATAGTCATTCGATGTTGTTGCATATAATTAGGCACCACATTTGCCCGATTATTACAACTAGATTTTGTGCATGGTTTCTACAAAATTGCAAATGTCTACCCACTCTTCATTAGTGAACTTCTGTAAATGTCAAAAAAAGGAAAAAGTAGTCCACATGCAAAGTAGCCTAGATGACAATAAACTAAACATAGCTAGTGGAAGAAAATTTCACATCTACCATGAAGCCTCCCCATTGTTTAACACAAAAATGTTAAAAGCTCAACCAATTGCCAAGCTCGTGAATTCTAACCTCACATGCAACACTTGAAGAAAGCCACTAGCAATGAATTGTTGTATAATGAATGCCATCCAAGGATGTTGCATTCTTGTAATGGTAGCAAAAGGTCTTGTGTTAATCTCAAAGTTAAATTTTGATCAATTATTTGTGCCTATCCAACAATTGAGTCCAGTGGAATAAACATTTCGCTATTTGTCAACCATCATGACAATTGAATCCCCAAAACCATAAACAATTATAACAACATTCCAATTGACTTGCATGTTATCATCCATAAATCTTTTGAAGTTTGGTGTAGGAAACTCGTGTTTGAACATTGTGGCATTTAGTTTTGTCCACATGATCTATTGCACTTCTATGTTTTCAAACTACATGTTGCAAACTATAATAGTCATGACTTGCAATAGGTCAGACCATAAACATGACAAGCCATTGGTGTCTAGTGTTCAACATGTTTGATGAAAGGACATGTTTTTTTATCATATTTTTCAACATCATGGTTTTCTTTAAAATATCATTCATGAATGCAGACCTTAATTTATATCTAAGTTTTGGAAAAGGTTTTTTGAGCTATTCAATGGGAAGGAAAAAAATTGTTGTTAACCTTTCAGCCTTATAAATGGGCAAACAAAATAGGCCAATGAATTTTTGGAGTAATATTGATGTTGCACAACCAAATATCATTGAGATAATTCATAAGTGGTTAGATCTTTTCTCCATGGTTGAATTTGCTTACAACAACATGGTTCATTTGTAAACACAACAAACATTTTTTTTTGTAAATCATGATTTACACCTTAGATTTGATATCCAAAGTGTGAACAAATTTGTTTAAACCTTGCAACTAAAGATTAAGCCATGTGATTAATGAACATTTGAACTTAACTTGCATCTAACCTTAAAGAAACACAAAATCAATACAAGGAAAATTCCAATGCACATTTCAAGGAACAATAAAATTTCAAGGTTAGTGATCAAGTCTAGTTTCAACAACAAAATATCGAAACATTAACATAACCTTTAGAAAAATTGGATTATCAAATGTTTGGTCCATTCACTATTGCAAATAAAATCAATGAATGTCCATATTCCATGAAATTCACCTTATGTATCATGTTTCCTTGTTGGAACCTTACCACGCATCTACCATTTTAGGATGAGTTTGTGAACCACCCCCGCCTATTGACGTCAACAATGAACTATAATACAAAGTGGAGGATGTCATTGATTCAAAGGTATCAAATTATCAACTCCAATACCTTGTTCATTGGTGTGGATATGATGTGAATGAATGCACTTGGGAACTAGTTATAAACACTTATTGAATGCAATGGAGAAAGTGAAAGAATTTCATCAATGATATCCAAACAAGCTTAAGGCCACTTTTTATGGAAACATCCCTAGAAAAAGAAGTGATGTCACAAACATCAACATTAGACATAATCACATGATGAATGGAATTCATTCACATGGATTTCCATCTATGATTTCACAATCCACTCATAATCCATAAGGTGCAAGCAAGGTAAAGTAAACGGCTCACTGTTCTTTGTCAAACAAAATTACATGTAGCCATGAAAAAGTTTTAGTGTATTAAAAGTAGAAATCTTTTTTTGTACAATAATTAACATGATAATAATTTTTCATTTTATGTTTAAAATGTTGAAAAACCCCATCTTGAAAGTATAATTAAGTAGAATTTTAAAAATAATTTCTACTTGCACAAAATGTCTGATCTTACAAAATGGGCTACATGTAGATGAAATATTAATTTTTAAAAACTTTCAACTTAATGGAGCCCTAAAAAATATTTATGTATTATCAAATTATAATGTTATAATCATAATATATCAAATTTTTAATATGAAGTAGGTTTGAACACCATTTTGACTTAGTTAACTTCAAATGTACTTTCAACCTACTTTTATGAGACCAAAATTGTTCAAACTTTGTATCAAACTTCCCATAAACTATATGTATGGCCCTATGGTTTTATATTTCTACTTCAAAATATTTTGAGTTTATTTTCTTGTGTCCATATTAAAAATTGTTCCATTTTTTAATTGGACTTTGGGTGGACTATTTTTTTTATCTACTTTACCTTGCTGACATACCACTCTTAGTTAATTTGTAATTCACTTATAATTAATTTGTAGTTCACTCCAAGATAACTTGTAGTTAACTCCTAGTTAACTCCTAGTTTTCTTAGTTCATCACTAATTCATTTTTAATCAACTCATAGTTCACTCATTATTCACTTTCAATTCACTATTCACTCATAGCTCATTTATAATTAGAATGGTTCTCAAGAAGGTTCTTTGGTTGATGGGCATATGGAAAGCTTTATGGAAACTTTCATGAATTTGATCTCAAAATTAAAGTGGTATAAATAGAGGTAAAACCTAGCCCCCATTATGGTCAGTTTGTTCAACATCAGTCTAAGGTAGAATCTTGTTCCATAGTTCTATTATGTTTTTTTTTTGTTTGTGTCTTCATATTTGAACATAATAAAAATTTGTTTGCACTTGTGTTTTACACATTTCATGTTCTTGTTTTTAGTTTTTTGTGTTTTTGTTTTAATTTTTATGTTTTGTGTTTGGATTTAAATTTAGCTTTGTCTTTCCATCATCCATCTTCATAGTTTTCATGTTCATGATAATGCTATTTTGAAGCAACCCAAGTTGCCTCTAAGGGTTTTAGTGCGATAACACTTAGTTTTGCCTTAAAACAACCCCTAATAATTTTGAGTGGGTTTTATTGGGACAACATCCCTTGTAATCATGAATTGACTTAAATCAATTTTTAGAACAAACTACCTATTTGTTGTTCAAGACTTGAAATAAAAGTCAATAATTTCAAAATGACTACTTAGTATTAGATGACTTAAGGGGATGTGGATCCAATGTGATCCAATATGAACCATACCAACCAAAACAACACATTTTGTGTTTTACAACTGATTAATAAATCGACTATTTTTTTTTCAATTGTAATTGTAACTACATGTTCATGTTCATGACTGCATAGTTGTAAAGGAGATTGTGGCACCACATGACATTATGATTTTGCAATTGTAGTTGATATCACAACTTTATGGTTTTCACACAAATATCAAAATTTCAAAAAATAAATAAATTAATGTATTTTTAATCATCCAAAATTAGTTATTAACAAAATTCCATTGATTCTTGCAACTTTTGATGAATAATAATGTTTATGGTCACATGATGCTGACATGGCATGCCATGTGGCAACAAGTTTGACTAGTAGTTGCAACACTTCATAACTTGTAACAATAACTTCAACGAAATTTCCTTTATTAATTGGTCAAAGGTTTTGTTGATAATGTGATTAATGATGATTCAACATCTCCTTTTTAGAATACATGCCATATAGCAAAAGTTCATGAGGTGTGCTCATTAGATTTATATACCAAATATATTTTTAGATTTATTATTGCCCCAAATTATAGCTAATTTTTTGTGTTTTGAATTTATGGCACCAATATTTGTCATGGCATGTCATAATGTTTTGTGTGCCACAAGGTTTTTGAAGCCATGAATTCACATGGATGTGTATGTGTACTAAACAATCTATTTTGAACTTGTGATTATGACTACAATATTAATAGTTGTTTAAAAAAAGGTGACACATAACTCCTTGATTTTTTAACTATTTAACACACTAGCCTAGGTTAACATACCTATTAGATTAACCTATGTCTGTAAGTTATTTAATAAAAACCTACTTTGTAATATAGGTTACCTTATAATTGCTAAATATAACCAGGCCTTGCTTGAAATCAACAATAGCAAATGGTTAGTTTTGACCATCTCAATTTTCCAATACACATCAAAATGATAAAGCATAATACTAAACTAGATGTACTTACAATTCTTGAAATGTTGAAGAATTAGTTGTAGATACAATGAACATTTTTTTGCTTTAATGTCTAGTTGAATCAAGAGTGCATATTGTAGTTTTTATTTGATGAAGGATGTTTATGAGGACATACAAATTGATGGAATGCAACCAATGTGGGATACCTTCCACACCCTCATCATTGCTAGCTGCATGAAAGGTGATTAGTTATCGGGTTATGTACTTCTTTGATGAGATGAAAATGTTTTATTGCAACATTTCTACATTTAAGGTGGGGTAGGTTTAGTCATGTATCTACCCATGGTGGGGACTTTACCTCAACCATTACATTATAGAAATGCCCTGACTATTTAATTTAAAAAAGGGCATCAACATAGTTGTTTGCACACTTCAATTGTGTAGATAAGTTGTTAGTGTTTGGAACAACAATATTGGATATTAGTAGAATAGTTGATGGAGGCGTGCCTATATTGATTTGGGGCTGCAATTAAGCACAAAGGAAAAGGAAGAAATTTTCTTATGTTAACTAGACATAAGAAATTTACTACATCTAATATGTTTAAATATACCTAGAATAAGTTAACCTAGGTAGGCTCGCTTAGGTTCCTAACTTTTGGTTTTTTGCTAAGTTAACCTAGATAGCCTCATTATAAAATATTTTATCAAGCTTGTAACCACCTCAAGTTTGTGTGACTAAATAAAATTATGATGTGATTATATGCAACTAGATGTGACATAACTATCTTAGTTTTTTTAAAACTTAGGAATGCCTAGGTTAACCTAGGCTAGGTTACTAAGCAGCATAGGTTGACAAACAAATTCATTTAATATCAACCTAGGGAGGTCTAGGTCTAGGCTAGGTTGGTAGGTAGTAGGTGGATTGATCTAGGTTAACCTAGGGTGGCCAAGTTTAATTCAAGGCCAAAACTTTTGAGCTTTATAACATTGTATCAAATATAATTAGTACAAAAAAAATGTGGTAGTGCAATGGATGAAGACTTGAACCCCAAAGTGAAGGTGAAAGGTTAAAGTCCTCACTCTTGCAACCTATGATACTTAGGCCATTTGGCTTAAGTTAAGTAGCCTAGTTTAGGCTACCTAGGCTAGGAGGTCGAAATGTTTTAAAAACTTACGCCACCTAGCCTAGGTTAAATTGCTTAGGCTAACTAGACTAGGTTGATTTTTGGCGAAGCTAGCTATTTAGGCTACCTAGGCTAGGGTAGGTTAACTTTTGCTCATGTGTGATGATTCATAATTGAACCTATGTTTATAAATTTTTGATACACAGCATCCATTTATCAAGGCGTCTTTTAAAACTTTTAGTTGAGTAAAACAACTAGGTTGACATGGCATGCATTTTACACATCATATCAAGGTCAATGATGACATGAAATTTCAATATTATAAGAAAATTTTAAAAACCTAATTGATAAGATGACTAGGCTTCGCAACTATATGTCATTTGTAAGTAAATGGGTGAAATGACATGGGTTTAGCAACTCAACATTCATTAGTCACAAATGTCATTTTTAATTAATACATAGTCATAAAGGCTAATTACAAAACCCCAAATGTGTTGTTCTGAACAAGTCATGGTGTGGGATTTTCCAATCAATCTCAAACATACCTACAAACTTCATTTTTTATGCCCATGTTTTTTTTTCTTCTCCCATTTTCACCCAAGTGGTGATCCTCTCTAATTCTTAAATATAACCTTGTTATGTGGGTGTAAAAATCAACCACTTTGGTTCTAGTGAAAGAACATACCTACTTTGATGAGACATTTTAATGTATTCATTGGTTTTATTCATAGAATTTGAATGGATAGGATTTGAAGAACATGGTATAAACTATCATTCAAAAGTAACAACAAATGGGGTCTAAGCATGATAAAGTATGCCAAAAAAATAGTCTTAAAAAATTTTTATTTCAAAAGTAGTCTCTTTCCAACATTCACATTCAAAAAAATATTAAAAACCTATTTAAGTTGGATTTTAAAATCATAGAATGCTTCGTCAAATTTATTGTAAGTTGAACATAAAGTTTGAAAAAAATGTAAAAAAGATTTCTATGTAAAGAAAATGGATGAAAAAAATGTTTGAAATTGGCTGGTTGTTCAAATTTTCCAAAGTAATTTTACATTAAAACTTTGATAGATTATGACTATAATATGAAAAGTTGAAACTATATGCATACACATTAGGCTTTTATCAACTTGAAAGTATAATCATATTAATTGATGTTTTACTTTCATGTACTTGTAACTTCATTTTGCAAAATTGTGACACGTACTTTTTAGTACTTGCAACTCCAAAAAAATACTTAAATGCATATTAAAACATGTGATTATTCAATATTCTGCAATGAAGTCAAAGAACTTCTTAGTGTTGATAATTGACTTGAATAATATTTATGAATTCAATATATTAAAGTATACTTTATGGATAATTTCCAAAATAATAGTGTTTCCAATTGGCATATTTCACCATGCTTATGCTTGATGAAGGTGGTGCTGGTGTTGTTGATTATTTCAATTCTTGAAAAAATTGGAGGTCATCCTTGTCTTTAGAATTTGTCAACACCATAGTTTCTAGCACACCTTGAGAAAATGAAATCCCTCTCTTTCTCAAAAATCATAACCACTTTTTTGTTTTGCTTCTTGTCCACACTAAAGTATGTAAACTCACTTTAAATTTCCTTCCTAGATCATAATATGGAGAAGTATGCGGGGATGAACTTGGAGCAATTACATATTTGCAAATTTGGAATGTGAAGCTTGATTTGCTCCCAACTATTGGCCTCTTGCAATAATCGTTTCCTTATGATGTAACTCCCTCTTTCTCACAAACAATATTTCTTTTCACTTCTTTTTTTCTTGCAAGTCTCTTAAGCTTTTCAACAAAAAAAATTTCGTTCATTTTGATGAAAGGGAAATAATGGAAAACAAAAAAAATGAAGGAAAATGACTATTCACAAACATTGTCATGACAAGTTAATACCATTGGCTTTTGTGTCCCCTAATTTGTCACTTTTAATTTCCTTTTAGGTTTTTTTCATTTAAAATGTTGTGCCTTTTATTGCCATATGGCATTGGATCCAAACAAATATCATCCACATCCACCTTCACAAAAAATGTGTCCACCTTCATTGTGTATTTTTTCCAATCTGATTAATTTGTACCATGTAAACTGGTTTTTCATTGTTGTCCACTTATTTGTCATTAACATTAGCACCGCATTGTCCTTCCCAATATATTGGCCATGGGCCGTTTGTGGTTTGTGCTTCATCATCCAAAAATTGGTAAGGTTTTAATTTGTTTATATTTACAAGTACAAGATTTGGATGAAACTTATCCATATTTACTAATTTAGAACAATGTTGTTTAGTAAGCAAAATTCTATTCTATATGGACCAAACCACTTTTTGGTGAAAATTTCTCAAGATGTGTTTTTTGTCCTTTTGGAAACCGAAGTACATGATTTTCAAATTTGAATTTTTGCTTTGTATGTGATATTAATAAACTATGATGGAAAAACCTTAGAGAGTCCAACATTGACATGAAGTCCATGAAAAACAACAAATTTTAAAGTTTCACAACTCAACAAATATGATTAAATTTGGTGTCATCCATCTTACTTGTGAAACTTGGAAGTAATGTTTAGGATGCTCTTCATAATGTTTGACTATAATTCACCTTTTTCACAACATCTTTCCTATTTGGAGATATACATTATCTCTTTGGTCCACCAATCTATAATGACATCTTTTATTGCTTATTTCGAGTTGATCCAAAAAGCATCTTGAATTGTATCCAACTGGACTTCCTCCCCATTGCCGTCTTGATATTGCATATTTCTACCCCCAATGATTTAGCAATACCCATACTACTATTGATAGATTAGTTAGATGCTAATGTGTAAATAATATCTTTGGCAACCACAAGTTCAATTTTGTGAAATCCAAACAAATGAATGTTTAAATCAAACTTGAACTTGCCCAAAATCTTTGAGTTGTATTTGACCAAATCAAGGTTTTTGAGGTATTCAAGAATCATATTTCTAACAAGGGGATGAGTGATGAACTTGGGTGAAAGCACACTACATGGGGGCCAAAAATGTTGTCACATGTACATTATAATGTTTTTTAGGGGTGTCCATGTTTGAACTTCAACTATGGTAATATTGGAGCATATTTTCTTAAAGTTTTTGCATAATATGGTAGATTATAATATAAAGAATTCAATTGCAAAGAAAATTCCTTTTTTCAACTTATATTGTGCAATTTTCAAATATACTTGTGGCAAAAACATGTACATCACTATGTATTAAAAAATGCAAATATATTAAAAAATGATTGAAATGATTTTTAGTCTTTATGAAATTTGTAGTTTCTATTAAACATCGTGATTCCATATGATTAGAATAAGTTTGTGAGCCATGTGAAAAGTTTGATAATTATCATATCACAAATGTGTGTTTTTGGGGGCTAAGACCATAAGTATGGGTAAATTAACATTTTGGCAAACTATCACTTTCAAATGGAAAATGACAAGATATACAAGGTGAGTCATTTTTAAATTTTCATTTCACACATTTTTTGGTTGATTAATTCAATCCCAAACTTAATGTAGTCCAAAAATAGAAATAGGTTCTATAATATTATATATACCATAAATATATTCATTATTCCTTGAATTTAAGCTTTAAATTATTTTTTCAAATAATATTAGATATCATTAATTTTGTGAAAATCAAAATGTCAAGCCTAAATGCTGAAAGTGAAACCCAAAATTAAATGCAATATGTTGTGCATAAATATATTTTATATACATGTCATGAAAGTGCCCAAAGTTGCCCCCTTGAATGTGTTTTCACCCACTTCTCAAATGTTGCTTGTTGCAAAATAGTATCCAGTCCTTTCATTTGTTCTATAGAGTACAACACCATCTTCCTTGAAATCTCTACAATTGTTTTTTGAGGCTATTTTCGAAATTGTCACAAGTTTTTTTGAGGGTGCCAATGGTGCTTCCCTACGACAATGTCCACTTATGTTTGCATAGCAAAAGCAAGTGCCATTTTTCGAGCTCTATACCTTTCACATGCTCTTGAGTAACATCTTTTTTCTTCTATGTCCATTGGACTTCAATTTCAATAACTTGTGTTATTTTTTCACATTTTTCAACTCCTTAATTGCCCCTTGTTTCCTTGAACAAATGGGCCATGATGACACCCAACAAGAACCTATAATCAATATATACAATGCCAAGATTCACATATAAATTGATCAATGGTCATTATTATCTAGATGCCAATGGAATTCTTGAAATTTCAATATCATGTCACTCAAGGTTTTACAACATGTTTGGTTCAAATGGAGAGCATGCAAAATCATTTTGCCTAGAAAAGTTAGCATAACTAATGGCCTTATTTTGCTGGTTTTGTTAAATTATTGAGCTCTATGGAATGTGAATATGTAGGGTTCAATCTGTTGACCCATATTAAATAACTAACTTCAAATTCAAGGGGCTATGTTTACAACACCCTAATGGTATGTCTAGATTTGGTTGTAGGTGGCATTATTCATTTCAAGCTTTCCATGATGACTAAATCTTGCATTTGCAAATTCACCACTCCAACTCTTGATGAAGGAAACCTCAAATCATGGTATTCCAAATAAAATGATTAAATAATGAAAATGAAGTAAAAACACGTTTGTATAGGTTTGATAACATTGATAATGTTAAGACAAAAAAAAAATCCTAATTAAATTTATTTTAGATTATTTAATGGTTTTTTATTTTCTTACTTCAATGATCATGGATTGACATAATAAAAACTATAATTCTTCGATAATTGACAATGTGAATATAAAGATCCTTGGGAAAATTATATCATTCATTGTTTGTGGATTCAATTTGGACTTCAATCAAGACCAAGATCCATACCAATTGAGTTTATTTTCGATCTTTCAAAATTACATCTCAATGATGATGGATTGACTAACCAAATCAATAAGAAATTCTTGACGCCCTTGATAATGTGGAAAAGATCCAATATAAATGGATCACATTCAATACTAATGGACTACATCAACTTCAATTTGCTTAAATTTGTGTGTTGAGCTCTAATCACTACTAGAACTCATGTTGGGCAACATGGGGTTTGTTAAATAACTTATAAGTGCATTGTAGCTACCCAAGACCCCATTACATTCAGTCTTACAAGCAACCTTGGAAATCAAGGGGGGTGTGGTAGTGTTTCACAACCAAAGTATAGGCATAAGAAGAAAAAAAAATTGTGAGACTATTTAATAGGTAGCTCAAAGCAACCCCACCAGTGCATTGTATAACAAAATTTTTATGAAAAAAGATCAAAACGTGTTAGTTTGGTTTGATAAAATAGTTTTGGCCCAACATTTTTTCACAAGATGTTGAGGATGGCAAAAACATAGCAAAACTGAACACCTAATGGTGATTGGCTAGATGGTTTGATTGGTCCAAATGCGGGTTACTATTAGTAGTCTCCTACCTTTTGCCATCCCCATTTTAGTTTTAGGGGTGGGGTTTGGAAAAATTAAATATTGAATCTTGGATGTGAGTAGAGCCACATATTGAACATGGGTGGAGAATGTTCTTTGTTCCAATCTTGTCAACAAGCCTCCAAAATCATGGCAATAGGTATTAATGTAAAAAATCTAGTGATTTCATTATTATGGGTAGAGATATTTTATTGTGGTTTTTGGTGGTAGAAAAACCCAAAAAAAAATCCGGAAGTTGTTTTGTTTTGGAAACACTTTACGTATTATTTAACAAACAAACATCTTTCTATGAAATTCATTATAGACATGAAAATTCATTTCTATGCAAAGTCAATGATAAAGACCAATTTTTCTTGGCATAGTGAAAAATTGGATAGATTGAATTGAATTTGTATGCTAGTGTATAATCTATGCTTGAACCATATCAAAAGTGTTAAACCTCCCCTTCCCCCTTTCCAAAAGGTTTTGGGATTGTGTATATATGAGCCTATGGATTTGCTTAGTGGGCTATGGGCTTCATCTAAAACCAATTCACATTTTTTAGGTCATGACACAAGATGTCCACAAGATGCGTTTCAATCACCGGCCTTCCCTTTGTTTCCTTTATAGCCCTCTTTCTGTCTTTTGGAATCCATTCACAAAGTTTGAGAACAAAGACACATGCACACAACATCAAAGAGAGAAAAAAGCTTTTGTTAATTTAAAAATCATGTATGTTATTATTTGGTGGAAGAATGATTGAAAGGTGTTGATGGAGGTCTTTCTTGATAGTCGAAAATGAAATTATGGAAAGTGATCACCTTGAATGTAAGGCATGGCCTCATAACTAGCCTACATGCCATTATTTTCTCTCTTGAACTTCCATAAAGTTAGATTACATGCCCATATCATGTTATGCTTTGGAGTTGGGAAAGGTTTCTAGTAGTGTTGATCGGATATTGATTTTTTTCAATATCCATTGGGTTGAATATTAGAATTTTTGAAAATTTTGCTTACATGTAGGGTATTAAATATTATGATTTTTAAAAAAAAATTGACACTCACCTAGTATCAATTTTCTAGGGTATTAAGTCAATAAAGGTATCAATATTTAATTATTTTGGGTAGAATAACTACATGTTATGCACAAGGGCTTGGTTTTGTAAAAACTAAACAAATTCTATGTCTCTATCCTAGATGTCAAACATACATTGTAAGCATGTCTCATGGAAACACAACCATTGACATTACACACTACACACATTGACAAATTTTACATTCATTGTTCATTAATTATGATAAACAGAAACACAATATGATTGCTTTACTTCTCAACATACAAAAATTTATGGTGGATCAAACATCAAAGCTTTCACAATCTAATCCCAATTTTTTTGTTTTCCACATTAAGATATCACCTCAATGATTTGCTAACCACAACTCAACCCCTAAGTCCTACAACTTTTTTTTTCTAAACTTCATCCGTTCTCTAAACATGACTTTAATTTGATAGTTTAAATGTCAATCTAATGACCAAATCCCTTTCTACTCTTTGATCGCTCATGTAATCTCTCACTAAACATAAATCTAACCTTGCATCTATCAAACCCAACTAAATCAATAACTCCCTATAATATGATTATTGATGACCTAAAACCCTTTTTCTACTATTTGATTATTACATGCAATTTTTCACTAATCATAAAATACAAACTTTCAAATATCTCAAACCCAATTAATCCTTGATTTCCTACAACTTTATTTTTCTAAACTTCATTATTTATTTATACATAATTTCATGCATAACGAGTTAAATGCGATATTAGGTTTGACATGATTGTTCCCTAGGGAAAAAAGGTTTCAACTGCTCCTCGGGGCAACTTAAGCTCCTTTTCCCTAGGGACATGATTGTTCCCGGGGGAAAAATCAACTTCCCTAGGAACAATAAACTTTCCTTAGGGAAAGGCTTGGGTTCCTTGGGGAAACATATGTTCTAAATCTTTTAACAAGGATAGTCATTTCATTTTTTGTAATTAATTAATTACTGTAATTTTATGGATTATTTTATTTATTATTTATATATAAAAATATTATTACAACTCAAAATCTTATTATAAATGTTGATAAATGTTTTTTGCCTAAACATGCAAACACACATACACATCCCACATCAACACATATTAGTTAAAAATGGTCAATGAATAAAAGCTACCATGCTATGAGTGTTTGCCATGACAAATTCTAAAGATAAAAATCTTTGCAAACTTGCCAAAACATTATTATCATGCAAAATTGTAAGTTAAAAAATATGTGCAAAGTTTGGACATTTATTGGAACCTTAAATCAAGATTGAAAAAGGACATAGTCCCATTCATCAAATTAGATCCAGAAAATTGAGCTGATTATTACATCTAGCCACTAAAGTTAACACAACTAGATTCCTAATCAAAGCAAGTTGGCTCTTGAAAAAATTGAGTAAAATGCTCATCAATTTTTGTATGCATTAAGCTAGTTTGACATCAATATTGAAATAACTAGCTACATCCAACAATGTATCATTTTCGTCAATGATACTGACTTCTTCAAAAAGAATTCAATAATGGACTACCCTTCTCATGGGCAATTTGTCCATGCATCAATTGGCCAATTCTTCATGATCATTACAAGCTTGCCCAAGTTGTCAACTCCCAACCTACAACATCATCAACTTGTCAACATTCTAACAACATTGAAAATTATCTCAGTTTCGATTTGGGGCCCAAGAATCCCAAGAACCTATTGAACCACAAAAGAAATGTTGGGAAATCAAGATTCGTGGGTCTTCCACCAAGTCAAAAGTAGAATAATGTATTTTGGCTTCATTGACAATTTTGGTGGAATAAAGATAATTCACTCCTTAACAACCTTTGGAAAGTAACTTCATTTGAGATCATTGCCACAAAGATGGATTCTTCTTCATCATCAATTGTTGTTAGTTCAATAGTGCCATTAACATCGAAATTTAGAAATTGAAAAATAGCCATTAGTAATGGCATCAAACTTTTGGTGTCACATTTTAGCACCATGTGTATAACCTTGGCCTTTCCAACAAATGTTTTTAGAATATCCAAGGATTTGAACCATGGGTCCAACATTAGCACAAACATATTGTGGGCCTTAATAGCAATGTAGGTAGATGCAAATGCTAGAAATGGTGCAAGGATTGCCTTGATTTATGCCATCATACGAATACATAAAACCCCCAATTTAGACTCAAAATCCCCCCTCACAAAATTGAGGGAGGCGATGTCAAATTGTTCCATCTCATTTTGCACAAACACATTAATAAAAATTATAGCATTCAAAGCATCATAAAGTAACTAGCATCCTTGAGTTTGATTGAAGATACATTGTTTCACAGTAGGAGGCATGGTTTTAACAACCATCTTGCAAATTGCCGGGGTGTGTGCATCAGGCATATGACCTTATAAGTTTTGCATTTTTTTCCTCCCATAACACAAATTTATGGCATCCCAATATTCCAAGATTTCTTGGAAAAGAATGACCTTATTAGTAAACCTAGTCTTCACAAGTGTTTTCAGCTTTGAATGGGAGAGCCCAACATCGACACATGCCTTTTGCCATTCATTATCTCCTTTGCTAGACTTCTTAGTCTAGGTGATTGTTTTTTGTAGTGTAAATTGTGTCCCCTTCAAACTGACCTCATGAAAGCCAACACAAACATTAGTATCATTACAAGCATATTGGCATGCTTTGTTGAAAACAAGGCCAAAACAAAAACCTTGCCAAGGAATTGAAAGTGCAAAAGGAGTACAACTAGCAACAAAAGTAATAGCTCGTGTAATGATGGACAAATTGCCACCTTCATCCTTCACATAGGCAACCGATTTTTCTAGCAAGTTGTAAAAAGCCAAGAGATCCCTAATGTGTTGCTTATACAACTTCAATTGTATAAATGGTTTCAAAAAGTCCCATTGTCACATGGCAAGGTACCCATTGTGAATTTATAAAGTTAATCAAAAGGGCAAATGTATCATGTCCACATCTAGACATCCATAAATCAAAAGATGTTGTTGTTGTAACAGAAGATTCAAGGGCTAGAATCACATATTCTTCCATGGTTCTAGAAATTGGTGCATGGATGGTAGATTGAACCATCTACTTCCAATTTGGAAAGACAACTCAAGGATTCTGACGCAACACCAAGTGGCACAACCACTGACTTTCCACAATGGAAATGGACATGTAGGCTTCGGAAACAAATAATAGCAAGTCCTTTTTGAATTTTTATTATTGTGCATCATCTTTCTTATAAGAAGTTTTGATTGAAAGTGATTTGTGATGGCCCCATAACCAACCATAGATTTCATTTTAGATTTTTCCTGTTGTTGTTTTTCCATAGCAAAACTTAGATTAGTAATCTTCCACCTGCACCAAACAATTGGATGTTCTGCCAAAATGTGTTTTGTCATAAAAGTAGTGCCATGACGTTTGGTTGTAGGAAATCATACCTTTTTGTTTCTTGGTGGTATTACCAACACTACAAGTTTGGTAAACAAAATGGCAAACAAGACAACGCATGGTTTGAGTAGTCAAAGGATTAAGTTTCTTGTCACCATTCACCACAAAGAAATGCCAAGGCAAAGACAACTTGTGGTGAGGAACCCATACTTGTTAATTCAAGGTCAATTGAATTTTCAATACCTCCCATGCAATTTCAACTTCCACATCCAAGTTGCTTGGTGCTTCGACATTTTCTAAAACATTCAGTGCTAGTGATCCAAGAAGTGTTGAAATTGAACCAACTATTGGCCTTGAAACCTCAGTCAAGTTCCCCATTTCTAAGTTAGCAACATTATCATCATATTGATGTATGTCCATTCAAGTTAAATGTTTCTATCTTTGCCATCTTTACTTCTGATTGTGTTCATTCCAAAATAGGTAGCTTCTACAATAATTTGATATTGAAGTTCACTTTGGGTTTGACAGGAGACTTTTATAACGATTCAACCAACACTAATGACTATACTTGAGAGAACTCAAGACTTTCAACTCAAGAAGTCTTTCGATTCTAACACCTTGACTTTCATTCAACTATTATAGACTACAAACAATGGTAAAAGTAACAAATGTGAAAAAGAATAACAATAGCAACTTATAATCAAATCAAGTTGAACTGTGAAATATAGTAGTTCTTTGGTACACGTGTGACTAATTCATAATACATACAAACAAGTTACCCATGAGATCTAACTTATTTGATTTTTGTACAGATTAATTTGGCACTTGGTGTTTCAAAGACATTAAGAGTTGAAGAAAGCATTGAAACCAAATCGCACATTCCTAGTAGCTCCTCAAATCCAACTTTGATCAATTCATTAATGCTTGCAAAAGCATTGAAAGGAAAATCACAACTAAAAATTACATGTGGCTATGAATCTATATAATGCTCAAAAAAATCCATCCTGACAAAGAATGAATGGTGTTGTCAAAAGCCAAAAGGAGAAACAAAGATGCAAACTGAAGACATCCTCAGGTTTAGGGTTTAACACAAAGAATGAAGACCTAAATGGTGAACATAACTAAAATTAGATGGAAAAATTGGATGAAAAAATAACCGACCTAGGTTATTTTATGAGGTACCACATATGGGTCTAAGTAGGATATTTAGACTTCTTAACTTGATACCCTGTCAATCAGATATTCAAAGATAACAGAAATCATTATACCTAGCCAAGTAGGTTATTTATTGGGCATCTCATGTAAACAGAACCGGCGAGTAGGTTATTTGGTACCCATACCTGGAACCGGGTCGACTGTCAATATCCGGCCAACACTGGTTTCTACAGCCCTGCAGTCATCAGGTCTGCATTTGCTCTATATGTTGCCTTGGATGAACTCTAGGTGTTAGCATAAACCTGCAGAGTTTAAATTCACCCTGTGACATAAAGGTGCAAAATTACTTGCAAATAAATACATGTGCTCTTTGAAACTTCTTCATCCAAATGTGTTTTTACTCCTACCTATTTAGGTGAACTTTCCTTGGCACTTGAAACAATGCCAAGACAAACCCCGTAGAGACACTCTATGGAGAAGAATTATTATTTTTGGTGAACTGGGCAAAATTTCGACCTCCTGTGGGGAAGGCACAACCAGTGTTGGGCAGATATCACACTTTTTTATATTCCTTGGTTTCAGTTTTCAAAGTAGGTTATAAGAAGCGGGTCAGATCTTATTTTCTTTTTAAATTTTTATTTATTTAAGACATCCCGCAGGAATATCAATTTTAAGGCCTAAACTTAAGTTTGGGCCCTTTATACTTTTGGAAAAAGGCTGAGAGCATAGTGATTAGGGTTTGAGACAGCGGTTGCTTCAAACTTTAAACCTTTTTTTTTTCAAAACTATCTGCCCTTACCTGATATCTGGATCCAGGTAGGAAACTGATATCTTGCCCAGATTTCAGATTTGTGAAATCTAGATTTAAATCCAGATTACATGGTCAGATCTCATAACTTTGAGATCTGATGAATAGGATATCATCCTCAACATCAGGGATCATGATATCCAGCGTGATGTCCGGATTTTCTAGATATGTGCCCAACACTGGGTGCAACTACCAGAAGGGGAGTTCTAAACTGCAATTCGCCCGACACTTCTCCTGGATGAGGTTTAGGGTGCCAGGTCGCATCCAGTCACAATAGAAATTTTGTTAAACTGTTACTGTTTAATGCAGTTTTCCTACTAGTTTTTTTACTGTTTTGACAGTGTCTTCAAATCTTTTCGCCATTAAAGCTAAATCTTTTGTGGAATCATCCCCACTCAAGCTAAATCTATTGTGAGATGATCACCACCGATGCCACATCACAAAATGACAAAAAAAAACACTGCTATTGAGGCGCAACCCAATTCAACTGAAGCTTTTGTTTATGTAATTATGCAGAATATTTGTTTGACCCAACCTTATGCACATCCAAAATTTCCAACTTATGGATTTGCTGCTTTAAGAATTCATATCTTCTGTTGTTGAACAGGGTTGAAGGACCTTTCCTCAAGGTGCACCCAATTATATGGCAAGATGTTACAATTTTAATTCATATAATTTTGCACTTTAGTATATTTGTTTGACCTAGACTAATTCATTTCCAAAATTTCCAACTTATGGATTCCCTGCTTTGAGAATAAATACTTTTTGTTGCCACATCACTTGGGGTGAAAGAGTTTCTCTCAGACTTTGCCAGTCACTTGCGTGATTCAGGGTCTGGGTAGAAATTTTCTGGCTACCCAGCTCCAGCTATGAACTGGCAACTTGGAAAACCATTGAGTGTGAGGGGTAAATGTGTAGGGTAAGGTCCCTATGATGAGGGCATTACAAAAGTAAGGGCCTGCATGAGGCAATAGGTGAGTGTGGGCCTGATTCCATAAATGATATCATCCCAGAGGTTTACCCATTATAAAGAAAGAGGTCAATGGACAAGATCACACAAGACAAATGTACAATCAGTGGCTGAGGTAAACCTGTATGACTTCATGAACATGCCTAGAAAACATTGAGAACTTTACAAAGTGTAAGAATCCTCCTTGAAATGAAATATATCTTCCTTATTGTGGAGGTAAATTTACACCAGATAGATGTGCCTCCACTGTACGCTACATGTTTTGACAGATGGCTTTATATCACAGTCCTCTCCTATCGGAAGTAATTTGGAGCTGTTATTTTCTGAAGGCTTCTTTCACTTTCTCTAGATTTTGATTCGGTTTTTGGGGGTAAAGGAGGCAGTTAGCATGTAACTACCTGGTGGTTCTGCCTGTAAATAGCTTGCGTTCCTGCCCTATTTAGAAACAGCAGTCATGAGTAAAATTGCTTCCATAGTGAAAGCACCATCATTTCTTCACCAATTATCATGCATGCCCATCAACAATCATTGCAGAACACCCACTCCCTGGAACCGTTTGTTGTCCTGAAACCAAGACAAATCTTAACGTTCTGAGTATTAAACAGAGCCATTGACCTGTTTTATCAACTGCCAGCTTTGAGTAATCTCACTTTGACTATATCTTGGGGTGCAATGAGTGAGCAGTTGACAGATTGTGTGTGGTGGTGTGCCAGACATGGCATTTCCTGTTCATACTTCATACCCAGCAAAACTTGACAGGTAAATCTACAAGCTCTACAGACAAATTTTGAATTGGTTTCCCCCCAGCGGCCCCCCCCCCCAACTTGTCTCCCCTGGTTCATGGGGTTTTGGAATCCAGTACTTACCCACCCCTGAATTCAGGGCTGGAGTGAACCAGCAGCCACCAATGCACCGTTTGAGGATGAGCCCGGTGAAGCTGTTTTGCGGATGAACAAAAATCCCATCCTCCCTGCCCGCATTGCTTTTTTTTTTTCACCTCTTCTCTGCCCCAAAATTTTCCCGCCTCCTACCTACCACCTACCACCCCCTTCCCCCCTCACTCCATCGCCAGAGCTCTAGAGCCGTCAAGCGAGAGCAAGCCTAGAATTGGAGTTGTGGCTGGAGCTCGAGCATGCCTCAAGCTGGAGCTGTTAGAGCCGGGGAGCTGTGGCTAGAGCTGGAGTAGAACCCACGCGAGACCCAAGTAAGCATCTTTTCTTTTTTCTTCTTTGTTTTTTTTGTTTGCTCTTCTTTGCGTTGCAAGAAAAAACATCTTTTCTTTCTCTTGTTTTGCTACGCTACAACACAACACAGTGAAGAAGGCGACGACAACAACGTTATCATCGCCTTCTTCTTTTTGCAACGCAAGAAGGCGCAAAAAAAAAGCGACGGTAGCTGCCATCGCCTTCTTCTTCTTCTTCTTTTTGTAGCGCAAGAAGGTGCGAAGAAGAAGGCGGCGGCAGCATAGCTGCCGTTGCCTTTTTATTTGTCTTGTTTTGTTGCGCTGCGTTGCAGTGCAGCGAAGAAGCTGACGGTAGCATAGTTGTCGTCGCCTTCTTCTTCCTCTTATGGAGGTACATTGCAGTGTAGCGTAGCGAAGAAGGTGACGACAGTCACACCGTCACCTTCTTCTTTTTATTTTCTTATTGCGCAACGAAAAAGGTGACAGTAGCAACGCTGTCGTCGCCTTCTTCTTCTTCTTTTGCTGCGCTGCAACGCAAGAAGGCATGAAGACGAAGGCGATGACGACTATTGTTGCCTTTTTTTTTTTTTTTTTTTTTTTGCCCAAAAAGGCCCCAAACCCAAAGTGACGATAGCTATTGTCCCCCTCTTCTTTTTTTTTTTCTTCGCTGCGTTT
>Ga0116231_10001933_pt1 | contig 43188 bp, 33 predicted proteins | sample S1TSphgellanicum_2_FD_89695 | JGI IMG/M metagenome (GOLD analysis project Ga0116231, IMG submission 89695) | Host-associated microbial communities from peat moss isolated from Minnesota, USA - S1T2_Fd - Sphagnum magellanicum MG | ecosystem: Host-associated > Plants > Peat moss > Unclassified... | reverse complement strand
GGGGAGGGGGAGAGGGGGGGGGGGGGGGGGGGGGGGGGGGGGGGGGGGGGGGGGGGGGGGGTTTAGGTGGTATTTGAAAATGGCGGGAAGCAAGGCATGAGGACGCATGATGGTTGGGCAACAATGGTAGGGCGACAAGCGTGAGCAACAAGGTGCGATAGCAAAAAGCAGCAAGGCACAAAAGTGACATAGTAAGGTGTGAAAGTAAGGCAAAGAGTAACAAGGCACAAGAGGAGCGCAACAAGGCACAAAACAACAAGGTGCAAAATAACAAGGTGCGAAGTAACAAGGTGTAAAAGCAATGTAGCAAGGTGTGAAAGCAAGGCATGAAAACAACATAGCAAGGTGTGAGAACAAGGCATGAAAGTAGCATAACAAGGTGTGAGAGTGGCAATACAATGAAAGCAAAAAACAAAAATAAAAACAAAACCAATACTAAAAACTAAAAACATTAACAAAATAACAATGTTATAAGAAAAAAGAAAAAACCACAGTAAGGGGAGTCAAGAGACAACACCCTTTTATACAAATTTTTAGAGTTTATAAGAAGCAACCATTGCAATGTGATAACTCCAACCTAACCTTAAATTTTCAAGCAACTAAAACCTGATATTGGACTTGGGTAAAGGGTTTGACCTTACTTGGTTCTTAGGTTTTATTTTTTATTTTTTAATCCAGTTCTCACATCCGGTTATCACTTGTGTGAGAATTAGTATCCAGGTTTTTAATTAAGGTATCATTCAAGGTGATACCCTAAGGGGATTAAAATGGGATGCTCGGGTGATGCTTAGGGGTGTTTGTGATACCTACCCAACAATGGTATAAACCAAAACGGTTCTACATACGAAGGAACTACAACTTAATAAAGTTCAAATGGAAATATTCCAAATAGGTAAGAGGAAAAAAAGTTTAAAGTAACAACTGCAATCCATGGAGGTTATCAAAGCGAAGAGAAATATGCTAAAGTAGGTTTAAGAGAAGGAGGAACATAAATATTAGGCTTTGAAGAAGTAAGTAGATGAATTTGAAGCAAAAATTGCATAGTTGTAACTGGACAATTATGGTTTGGAACATATTGTCAAAATATAGGATATGGAGATCTTGAACTTTAAACATGAAATTTAGATTGTTGTGCATTTTTAAAATGAAACAATTTTGGCAAAAGAGCAAACTTAGGCTACATGTAACAGATTAATGTAGATTTTGTAGCATGATGGCAAACATATAGAAGCAAATGTGGACACATTGAAAACCATGGAGCCTTCCCTTTCTAAGCACAGATTATGGGAATATGGCAATCTTCTCATGCAAAATATTATCTTGAGTACCAAATAGAAGTCCATGGAGACAAAAATGTTAGACATTGATGATTGGTGGAATTTGGTATAAGATCTTTTTCAAAAAAATGTACGAGGGTTGTTTGATGATCATATAATAGACGAGGGAACTTAAAGAAAATAGCTGACAACATACAGGGAAGCCTACCCATAATTTGTTTATGTATCATTTGAATTATAATTCCAGAAGACTATTTTACAACATAGACATAGACCAATTTAAGGCAGGTACAAGTGGAAAAACACATGAGATGCAATCAATAGTACTTGAAGAAATGAAAGGAGGAGCTGCCATGGAAGAATTTCTAGTGGAAGAGGAACATGTTCATGATCCAATAGACCAAACTGAGGTGGTAGCTATAGAAGTACATGAATAGTTGTTAATAAATACCTACACATAAAGTCAGCTAAGTATACAACAACACCCATTGTATTTTAATCAACATTGTTTATTACAACTATTACAACAAGGACCATATTTTTTAAATGAAGGTGATAATGGTCATATAACAACCATTACAAATGCACAACAATAGTTGCATCAACAAATTCAACCTTAGAATGAAGGATTATTTGTAGTAGAAGGGGAACAATCCACAACTCAGGGAGTGCATGATGTATTACATGGAACTACAATAGAGAATCAAGAAGAACATTTAGTCCATACAGAATAATAGATTGAATCTATAGTTGTTCATGTCATTACAATTCTGTATTTGATCATTCACAAGATTTTGAGGATGGAATCCATAGTACAAGGGGGGTAATGTTACGGGTAGAATCATGTTGCCCTCTTGAACAAACTAGAGAAAAGTGGGGTATTAGTGTTTGATAGGGTAGACAAAGGAGTATTAAGACAAAATAGGTGAGTTGAATAGGACTTATGAGGAGTTTGAATTAAGGTTTATGGCGAGAACTTGAAAAGGATTTCTAAACAAGTTATGAAGATGGTTGAACATTATTATGATGATCATGATAAGAAGGTTGAGTAGTTTTGAAAGAGAAAGAGAAGCTCATAATAAAATTAGAGATTAGTTTGGATGGAGAAGAACATTGATACTATAATGTAATTTTGTTTAATGTTTTCAATTTTCTAATATGATATGGTTTAATTTTGTTCTCAATCACTGTATAAGCAATGATTATGAAAATATACATTTTAGAATGTATTTTGTGTTGGGTTTTACTTTGATTTATGTAATTGTTGTTATTATAGGCATTGTATGTTTGAGAATAATATGTTAAAGTGTAGAAATTCAAGAATAAAATAATGTTAAAATATTAACATTTATGAGTTCACCAATAAAAAAGGACAACTTGGACCTTATGAAAAAACATTAATTATAGTATTGATGGTCCACTTCACATTTCTTACCATCTTCCATTTGAATGTGATTGTTTGTCAAAATTTAAATCTATCACATACTTATGGTCATCACCTTTGAAAAAACACATTTGTGATATGATAATTACCAAAATTTTCACATGCTTCACAAACCTATCCCCATAATTTGAAATCCCAATGTTTAATACATACTACAAATCATTTCAATCATTTTTGGAGTATGTTTGCATTTTTTTAGCACGTTGTGATGTATCTTTTTTTGCACAAATATATTTTAACATGACATCATATGAAATAAGAAAGATAATTTATTTGGCATTTGACTTCTTTAGGTTTTGATTTACCATAGTATGCAAAAACATTGTAAATATCTTTCATAATAATGACATGGTTGAAGTTCAAACATGGTACCCTTGAAAAAAATACAATGTGACAATAATCTTGGCCTTCCTTAATGTGTCTTCATCCCATTATTAAGTCCATTTAAAAGATTAATTAAATAATAAAAAATTGTAACACGAGTGTTTTTGAGTATTCTTCTTCATTAAAGTCATGTTATAAATTATTCCACATGTTTCCAGAACATGTTAGAAATGTTATCATTTAAATATGTTAAAAAAGTTTACATATTAATACAATTTTTGACATTGAAACATGAAAACCAAGCATCGGTTACACTTGTTGTGATTTTTTATTTTTTGAATATAACCCCTTGTGACACCAAAAAATGAACTACTTAATGTGCAATCACCCATGTGAAACATCAGGACATTATTGTTTTTTTAAAATGGAAAAATGAAATTGGTATACATTTTAAGAAAAGATCAAATTGCAAATTTATTCATTAAATCATTAGGGTTGCATTCAATTCACATGACCCAAAAAAAGTCAAGTTTGCTAGACATGTCATTAATGGTCACCAAATAAATGAAATTTTCTATAAAGTAGTAAATTAAAATTCAATTTTTCCATTTATTTTTTTGTGTTCATTTATAGTTAAATGCATAAATGCTGTTGGGATTATGCCCTTGCCTTGGTGTAAAAATGGTTAGATTTATAGTTACAACTTTTCTTGTTTTATCTAGATAAATAGTTACATTGCTTATTAAGATTGGAAAGTTGTTTCAAGCCACGATAGATAAGTTCCTTGTTGTGTTCATGTTGGAGTTTTATGTTTCAATTTTTATGTGTGTTTTCAACCCTTTCAATCCCTTTATGCCAAGTTGCACATTTCAAGTATATGTCATATGGGTATTTTATTTTGTCTTGATGAATAAAAAATATTTTATTTCTTTGGGCCAATTCATGAATTTGATTTGAACAAACTTAAAATGTGTATATATAACTTGCATGTTTTACATATTGTTTGTTATTATTTCTTGTATAATTTTTTATATAATATGTATATGCAAGTTTCTTGTAAATTCAACCATTTGTCAATTACATTTTTGTACAATAATTTTTGGGCCAAATGTTGATTCAAAATGATGAATTTCTATGTGTTTGGGATGAGGTTATGACATCACCTTAAGGTCATCCACTAGGTTTGGCACACTTGTAATTAATGGCTCTCAACCTAACTTTCAACAATTGGTCTTTAAGTTGAATTTTGTAATTTAAAATAACTATAATATCTTTTCTATACTCAATCCTTTAACAACTCACTTTTTCATATATTGTGATCCATTGTTATCCATCATGCTTGTCCTCCCCTTATTCAAGGAGTTGTTGTCATGGATTTTATCATAGTTGACCATATCCAATTTGATATTCTCCTTTGAATGACTTTTACTCATAGATTGCACCTTCAGATGCAACTCCAATTAAAGAAAAGAATCATTGGGATCATCACTTACAAAATTGATTTCTCTCTTTTGTAATGGAAATCTTTAGCTGTTTGCATAAACAAGCTAATGGCTTTCTTTGTAGACTTGTGCCAAAAAAATTTGGGATTCCAAATGTCCAAAAGATTCTTCCTCCTAGTTAGTACTACCCTCTTTAGGCAACATGTTGCAATTGCATTCTAGAATGTACAAGCCTTTGTCCACTATCAATTGAGCTAGTTGTCATTAGGACAACTTCAACTTCATTCTTACAACTTGCAAATCCGGACGTTTGATTTTGAAAGTGTGGTCTATTCCATTACTCATGTTTAGGTTGTTTTTCAATTTCTTCTTTTGTACAATATGTTTTCTTGTGCAATTTTGTCTTTCCAATAAAGTGCTACATGATTTCATGAACATTTATGTTGCTGTTATACTTGTTCATTGGTTGGGTGAGAGATCTCCAAGTTGGAAAACCAACAGATCTTTGATCTTTGAATATATTATTTGATTTTTGGGACCCATGGCTCTGTGGTTTCTTCTTTTCAGCAAGCATGAAACATAAGTTGTTGGCATATCCATTAAATAATTGGTGGATATGTTTTACAGGTCCCTTGTTTTTAACCTTTAGCCACATTTGCTGTGATTTAGTGAACCTTGCATCACTTTCCTTATCATAATGTTTAATCATCTATAGATCTAGTATAACATCTGATTTTAATTAGAACAATATTTTGGTTTCAAGTTAGGCATGATTTTGATTTTTACTTATATAGTTTTGATTTTCCAGTTCAAATGAATTTTTGGTGATGAAATTTTGATTTTAGTTTGGGTGTATATCTATTTCATGTCTCCTTGGAGGTTGGGCTATGCTTATGTACATACATTCCAAAATCCAATTGCAGCTTGGATGGGGAGATTCATTCCATGGCCACACACACCCCAGAAACCAGTACCAACAAAACTAAACCTATTCATCTGTCCAAGGATATCCATGGAAGGTTGAACGTCGGCCTGTTATGATACAAGTGTATTTTAGGTGGGAGGTACTTTAGCCTATTGTTAGACAAGTGTACTTTAGGTCAGGAATATTTTGACTCAGAAAATAGTAGGTGTGTATACAATGTTCTATGTTTCCTAAAACCACTTATCTTATACTCTAATTTCAGAACATAGTCCTTGCCCATCCAACTTCAACAAGCACATGGAAAAGTGACCCCACATGAATGTGTAGATATACCCGTACTTTTGAAGCACCTCACATTTCATCACCTCTTACTGCAAGTTGGGACAGTCAAAAAAAGTTCTTTTTGGGTCGGTACACAAGGCATCACAAACACGCTGGCCCTGCCAATAGACAAGTTGTTGTACATCTACTTACTGTGTCCACACTCTGAACACCAAAACAACTGGTTCCAATCTAAACAGTCTAGACACTTTCACCAAAGAAACCAGTTTGTGTAATGTGAAACTGGTTTTAATAAGGTAAAACTTTCAAAAGTTGGATCCAATGCGATAGTCCCTGTCCCCATGGGAGCAGGGCCCAACAAACTTACCATGGGAGCTTACAAATAGACCTAAATGGTATCTGCTGGGTGTCGATTTCTGGACCATACGTCTTTCCAGGTAAAAATGGAGCTGCCCAAAATTGTTCTTGAGTCATAAGGTTGATAATTTGGTCTACTGAGAGACTAATCTAAATGTAAGCTTCCTTCTGAACCACATTGCGAGGTTTGTTTGGGGTTATTTCACAGTTTTCTTGAGTGTTTACCCCTAATTGTATCTAGATTAGGGTGAATAGTATTAGTATGAAAAATTATACACAAATATACAGGGTCTGTGGAATAGGGTTGTGCCTAAGTGTCAAAAAGTGGGGTGTGTGGCCACTGAGATTGGTAGAATGAGAGACTTTAATTCTTTTGAGGGGTTCTTTTTGGTTAACTGGCACTTCAATGCTGTAATAGCCTCATAGAATTCTGCCTAGTTGTGAAGGAAAAAAGTTGTGCCCAATGAGATTGCTCAAATTGGTGCTTAACTTGTTTTGAAGAGTTGCTTTAGTAAACTAGAATTTAACTGTTGCATGTCTTTTGCATGTGGCATGCAAAAGACACACAAAGTGCAAGGACCTTTTAACAAGAACTTGGAACTTCTTAACACAGACTTCTCTGATTTTAGTGAGAGGCACACAAACCCAAAGACTTCTGTAGACACTTTCAACTTTGCAACCTCCTCCTCCTACTAACAGAGAGGGGTTTGGCACATCACTTGTGCTGTTTGTTGCAATGGATTTCATGACAGGCACAATTGGCTTACTTACATGTCAAATTTGTGTAAATTATTAAAGCATAGCTACAAAGGATCACCATTTGTTTGGTCATGGATTAGTCCAATGACGCAGAAAAGAGTACACTTCTGGTCATTGGCACACAGTAAGAGAGAACGACTTGTCATGGGTCATGAAAGGTCTTTGGTCAGAGTATTGACCCACAATTTCATGCGTTCTATTTTCTTTGACATGCCCGAAATGAGCGATCATCCCTGACAAGGCATAAGAAAAGTTATAACACAACCTTATACAAAACCAAACCAAAGTAAACCAAAAAGAAACACTTTTGACTTTGGGTCCCCTAACCTAGGTGGCTTGGTGTTTCAAAAATGGAGAAGGAGATCCTATATACTTATTTTGTGAACACCAAGAAATTGGGTCATCAAAGACAGGTATGGGATGTCTGTCAGAAAAAGATTCCTTGGTTTCATTCACTATATATATCTATATGTAGGTATATAGCAGCACCATTTTCCATGTTAATGGAAGGATCCTTCTTTTTTTTAGGTAGTGCAAAGCAAGTTCAAAGCCCTTTTTGCCTGGCTTCATCTGTGTTAAGAGTTGGCTCACATACATGTGCGAGGTGAAGGAAAAAAAACATGTAATTCATAATTTCACAAGTTGTTATGCCAGCCTCTGCTTCTGATTCTTGGGTCATTCCCCTAATGGTATAATGAAGGAATTTAATATACTAGAATGAATTTTGGGTACGGAGGTTGTCCTCTCACGACCAATCAAAGCAAATGCTGATTGTTAGTTGGTGGCTAGTTGGGGGTTGGGAGGGCGGTCATGGCCCAGTACATGTGCCTGCACTTGCCAATTTGTAACCAGGATTTTTCTTTCTCGAAGGTTGTGTCTTTCTACCTTCTACACTGGTAATCAATCATGCATATACATGGCAACAAATCTTTCATGCACACACACATACACACAAAAACTTTGCAGGGAATCACAATGTGGATCATAATCCCCTTAGAGTAAAGTACATTAGCATCAGTCATCTTTCTTGTTGCTGTTGCAACAGCAATTCCTCCCTTCTTATTCTTCTTCTAATTCTTCTTCTAATTCTTCTTCTTGGGGCTGTAGATGATCATTTTCTGGCTTTCTAAATCTGTCTAGGTATGTTGGGACCTAACCTCGCAGATTTTGAGATGGGTGAACTGTTTTGAGATGACCAAATTGTTTGTTGTGAGAATGCAGGCCGTTGACAACTTCAGAATTGAAAGGAAAGCCAATGTCCAGAATGTGAGCAAATCTGGCCATTCCAACGACCCCCTCCTTCCTTTGCACAGAGTCATTGTGTCAGTCGTGGGAGGAAAGAAAGAAAATATTTGTGGGGTAGCCCCACGAGATATTCACGTGAAAAGATCAGACCATGTGAAGAATCTAGCATTTGTATTAGAGCCTTTCTTGTTTTTGTTGCCCCATAGGCATTTTTGTTCTGGGGGTGGCAATGGTCTTTATCATGTCATCGTTCATACTACTTCCTCCCCCAGGACTACCTGAGATTTGCAACAGTAGTAACCATATAAGTCACTCAATTCTATCTCAAGACTAAGAGTTTGGATGGCCAAATGTCGGTGGGATTCAGGGTGGAATTAGGGCACTGATTGAGAACCACTTTAAGGATAGCTCTAATAGCATACCCTCACCCTCCTTTTCTTTTGAAGGTTGATGTGTGCGGATTCAGCAGGTTTTCAAGTTATCTTAATTCATGGAATCAGCAATCAGAGCAGATTCTGATATTTCTTAAGAGTCAGTTTTCCATGACTGCCACTCACCCATTATTTGTACTGTCTTCACTCAACAATTGGGATTTTCATGCATAAACTTGACACATCTGCCTCACGCTAGTGATTCATCAGGAGATGAATGCTTATGTTCTCTAATGCATGTTCTCTAATATGTGAACAATTTTGAGGGTAGATTCTGTCACTTTTCAGATATATTAGACTGCAGAATTTGACCTTCTTGAAGGAAGTGCTATTTTGAGGGATGTGCTGTTCTGAAAGAACTATGGTGCTATTTTAAACAGAATCTGCCCTGAAAGAGTTTTACGTCAGGAAACGCCCCCCCTTGGAAGTGCATTGTGCCCTGAATGTGCCTTTATAGTTCGACCTAGCGGTCGCGCCTAAAATGTGCACTATGGTGCAGAACGCATCCCTTAGGTCGCATTCTCAAGTACAAATTTTATTGTCATGAAAACCGATAAATTCAAGATTGGCTTCTTACTATACATTTGAAAATTGAGATGTAAATTCCCTCCTTCCTTCCTTCCTTTCGTTCCATTGTATTATAAACCTGATAAAAATCGTACATTAATTGTTAAAAATTAACATACCAAATAATGTGATGGAACAAGTTTCAACAGCTCAACATGCACTGTGATCCACAGTGACATGAACTTGGTTTGTTACTTAATTAGTCTAGCAGGCAACCACAAATCCATCAAAAGATTCATCAACATCCACTTAATAATTAGCTTTCGACAAAACCCATTTCACTATAAATCCAAAACCCAAAACAATACAAAAGAAAAAGGCAAATCATAAAATTCCATATGCTACTCTCTCTCTCTCTTTCTAAACCTACTTTGAACTTTTTCTAATGCATCCTTGTTTTCAAATAAATTAATAAATAGATAACAATTCCTACAATACCTACTAATGAATCTAAGTGTTTCTTTCTCCCCAATTTTGTGATCTAGCCAAACTGGCGATCATGCACAAGAATATTTCACCAAATTTGGTTCTAGACCAGATATGAAAATTAAAGAAAAAGAGTTTGTGAAATGAAATGCAAAACTGATAATTATATGACTAAAGGATTGTGAAAATAAATGTGAAATTAAAATTTTGGTTTACAAATCTGGACACAAATTTCTTCAACCTGCAATATCAATTTGCTTTCTGGCAGTGAAGGTAGCCAGCAGCAGCAGTTGCAGCAACAGCAGCAACAGTTTGCGAAATCCGAGCCTCCTGCTCCTGCTCCAGGTTAATAGCAGCAGCAGCACAGCTACATGAATGATGTTACACTGGGCCTACAAATTTTTGCTGCTCCACCGACCAGCAATCAAAGGATCTGTTAGCAGCTGCAACTCACCAGACCACCAGCAGCACAAGCAGCACGAGCAGCACAAGCAGCAGCTGTACATAAACTCTCACAAGTCTTGCAGCTTCCTCATCATCTATGATCCCTGCGCTATGCTAATATGCTGCAGCAATAAAATCGTAACACGGATCCATCATCATCCTTGTGGACAGACTAATTTCCCAAGTTGATGCAATTTCCAGCATTGTCAAATTACTTGTTATAGCTCAATCGACTACTTCATTGCCCCTAGCAAGCCAGATGAAGGTATGTTTATGAACTCCTGAACATTTGGCATTTTCCTTTTGGTTGTTTACTTTGTTTTTGTTTTTTTTTCAAACAAAAAAATTCCTGTTTCTTGTTCTTTTTCTTCTTGTTCTGCTTCTAGCACTTTGTCATGCAGTGCTGTATAGCCTCCTCATGTGAGGGATCATGAGTTTCATATTGAGACAGGCATTGACAAGTTTCATTATTGAATTCTAGTGTTCAATTGGAAGACTGTTGAGTTTAGTGCTAGTTGACTTGAATACGCTGTGGCCAGGGATCTAAGCTAAAGTTGCTAAGAATTTTCTTCCAGTTTCTATGATCTAAGGTAAATATATGAATCCAGAGAGATCATATTACAACTTGTATCTCGATGATTCTCAACTGACAGTATGAAGTTCTCTTCTGCCTGCAGTTCTTTGGTTGGGACCGTGGGAGAAAGCGAGATGATCATCCACCAGCACTCAAGCAGAACAGGGCTGAGAAAGGTACGTGACCCGCTGCACGCTGATCATCCACCAGTGTTTGATGATCCGATCTGCTTATAAGCTCCTTCATGATTTCTGCTGCAGCAGCTGCTTCTGCGTGTTCCACAGCAAGAACTGTCATGGTAAACTTAGTTGTCGATCCAAGCTGAGATTGCTTTCTAGCAGCATCTGCAGGTGCTTGCAAGTCTTACAGTAGTCGGTCAGCTGCTGGCTCGCGATCGGACTGGCCACCAGATTTCGGAGACCCAGTCTTCGGCACTGGTAATGGCAACTTCAGCAGGGTGCAGCAGCATGCCAAAAGATGCGATTCTTCAAGTTCAACATTCGTGGTCCTGCAGGAGCCACCAGTCGATCAGCTGCTGGATGCAGCAGCAGCAGAATGGGAACTGGGAAGCAGCTTGCAAGAATCGATTCGCGTCGTGTTCAGCCATGAGCACAAGGGGCTTCTTGCAATTGGGACATTCGCATTCAATGAGATGGTGGGTACTACTACAGGGTCCCGCAATCCACCTGCTGCCGATGAGCAAGGATTGCTGAGCGATACCGATGCCAATCTCCAGATGTATGATTGGTTGCGTGACGAGCCCAACGACATGATGCACACATCACTAGTACAAGCTCTGTACAGTCCGGAGAGTACTACTGTCGAAGAGACTGACACAAAAGCTGCTCAAGCAAAAGCAGCTGACGAGTGCGCAATCATAGCTACCAGATCGTATCAAGCAACCTGGGCAGCTGAGAAAAAAGCAGCAGCTGACAGCAAGCATCAAAAGGCAGATCAGAAGTCCAACGAGCTGAGCACATCCGTCACAAGGCCGCCAGACGTTGTTGGGCTATCACTTTTCCATGGTCTCAAGACACAAGTGTTCCCGCTGCCTCCCAACTGTTGGGAGACACACACACAACTTCCCATCTATGCCAGAGCTGCTTCCAAGCATAAAGATTTCGCTGCTTGCACTGGCCTTGCTTGTGGTTTATTCAGGTAGATCCGTTATCCAAGACGTCACTCCAAAACTTGGAAGATATATGAGCTCAGAACTCATACAGATCTGTGTTATGTTGCCGCACCTGTTGTCATTTCATTCAAGTAGCAAGTACTGCAAGATTTACACAAGTCTTCAATCTGATCAAGAGGCTTACATGATGCCAAGTTTCTTATTGTCGAAATTTTGATGGCAGTGCGAATGCTTTCCGCAAGCTTAGAAGGATGTGGTTGAGAGGCACAACATCACATTTTGATCAGCAAAACCACAATGTACAGGTAAACCATTCTGATGATCTCACAGTACATTTTTCCTCTGCAGGGAGCATATATTACACTGTGTTTACTCTACATGCTCAATCTGCATGAAGCCTATAGGTAGAAAGGTGTGTGGGTCTGCCTCCGCTGCCAGAAATGGGCTGCAAAGTAGGATCTGAAGGGACAGTTCGTCCATGGGATCATCACTTTTCTTCCTAGAAGCTCTTCAAACAGTATTTTGTGAATGTGAAAGATGGTGAAACTGGAACTTTCTTGAGCCTTGAGGTCTGGACACTGGTAATTGGAATGGTTTTGAATGTAGTTGGAGTGATGCTCTCAAGGAAATGAACTCTTGTGTGTTTTTTGGAAGCTTGAGATGGTGGTAAGCAAATGGGGTTCAAATGGATCATCTTTCCAGCTAAGTCTGTTGATTACCCATGTGAACTACAGCACCCTGAACTCTGCTACAAGCCACATGTCAACTGCAATGGCCAAGACATGGTGATCTCTGCAAAAGCAAAGGACAGACTGGTGAATCAACTTCATCTGCGAAGGAATGATGCCATGATGGCCAGCAGGAATGGGAAGGGCAAAGGATGTGCAAGCTATTACAGGTCACAACACTGCGAGTGCAACGGGTGCAAAGAACAGTACATGATGGATCTGTGTGCTTATGCCAACCAGAAATTGCGAAGTGGTTGCAGTGATGAAAATGGACATTGGATAACAACTGATTCAGAATGTACGTGTCTGCTTGTTCCTCCTCCTAGCTTGTCAATGCTCAAGTTTGGAAGAACGATTACTCAGCAATCATTATTGATCAACTTCTCATGAAAAACCATTGCACATGATCTCTCTCTTGTTTTGAGTTCTAGAAAACTTGTGAAATTGTGAGCATTCCTGAAATATGGGATAGTACCTGGGTGACAAATCATGATCTAATCACGAATTGCCATCTGGGGTGGAACTGCAGATCTTATACTTGAAATGTGAGTAACCCAGTGTTCTTCAGACATTTTGGAGCCAGCCTTCCTGACACATGCAACTGGGAGTTCTTTTCAGGATCAACTGGTAATTTGTGCTCTGGCTTGACAAGATACAACAGGGCTTCTCATAAGCAAACAATCCACTCATTAAGTCTGTCCCTATCCCTCAAGGGTCTATAGACTGTGTTCACCATGCACCTGGTGGAGAAAAGGAGGTCCATGGGACAACAGCAAGTATAACTTGAGATCAACTACAACTCCACTTGCACAACAACCCTGGGCCTTGCAAGAACACTAACATGTGTGGATCCTGTACTGCAAAATCTTGTGTCTGTTAGATGCATTTTCCATTCAATGAGCTGAAATACAGCAGCAGAACATAGTACTATATCATACAACAACTTTCTGACAATTATTTCAGAAAAGAGCACTGAGCTGTATATCTATTGCAATTGTGTATACAAGATGAGAAAGTCATCTTCTGTTGCTCGCAGGACCAAGGATATTTATACATGGATGTATTGTCTCCCAGAGACTATGTTCTGATGAAGAGAGGTTGACTGTAGCTCTGAATTTTTCTATCTCCTGAATGTACTTTTGCCCTACCACTTGTTCTTGCATTGCATGTCTACTCAAGGTGTACTTTAATTTGTAACTGTATATGGGCAGGTATGTACAGACTAGTAAATAACTCCATCTCTGAAGGGCAAAAACTACATTCCCTCAATCCTAAACATGGGTGGGAAGGGCATGAAAACTCATATGTACTCAGAAAGTGCAGTTGCATGTATCAGGGAGGCACATCTGCTATATACATTTGGAGCCCACCTCCTGAGCACATGCAACAGGGAGCCTGCACATCTGCTATTTCCAACTGTTGAACCTTTGAGTCACCTTATATCACAACCCCTTGCACTGCACAACAACCCAACATGATACATAAGCTGGAACACATCACCTCCATGCACCCTTGCAGAAAAACAAAAAATGTGTGGGAACAATCAAGGTGTGGAGTATTTATACCTAGTGTTGAAGACAGAAAAATTATGAAGCATCTATGACCTGATCATGCTGAATACATAGCACATGTCTGGTGTTCGAGAACATGAGAGGTATCCCCAAGTATGATTGCATTTAAAGGAGATTACAAAGCGGTTTAGGGTTGATGCTGCTCCAAAAGGGAAAATGGTTACTTGCATGCAGAAACTTGCCTGTTGTAACCCCAACCCCAACGCTTCACCAGAGCTCCTCCTCATGAGATGCAGCCTGTGGGATATCAATCTTTTTGCCAAGAATAAAAAAGGGTACTCCATCAAGGTGCTCATGAAACAGTCAGGCATTCAAACTCTCCCTTGCTTCCATAAACTTTTCTGTGCCAAATCAAAATGCATCCACCAAATATATCATGCCATCCACCTGCAGTTCAGCAATGAGTTCTTTTGATCCTTATTGTGTGACCCTGAAGACCTGAAGACATGACTCCCCACAGAAAAGCACCACAAATCCTGGTCATCAAACCCATTTCTGGTTAGGCTAACAATTGTCCTTCCAGACTGTTGATTCTGGTCGGCAACACTCTCAGCCTTGTAGATGGCTCAAGTTCAACATGATTCCATATGGTATGAACATAACAAAACGTTTGCATGAATGCACTGATCAAGAGAAAACAGTAGGACCTTTGCAAAATAGTCTTTCCAGACCTCATGTGCAGTTCTCTCTCCACCTAAATCAAACTTCAAAGGCTGTGATCCTCAACCTGCTGATACTAAGCTCTTCAAATGTAGGAAACTGAGTAGGAGCATGTGTTCCCAATCTCTGAAACAATTACCAATCACCCACACACAACATACAAGTATTTCACAACTCTGTTTGAGAGTCCAAACTGTCAACACAAAACAAAAGAACAAGGCCCAAATGCAACACAGGATTGCCTGAGCAGAGCACCTAGTATAGATATACCTTGCTGATTCCAAACTCACCTCAATGGCCTTGAGCATGTGAAGAAGCCTGGTAGTCTTACCCACATTGTTGAGACCAACGAATAGGATTTGAGCATCCTTTTGCAACAACCCAAGGTTCCAGAACACAGTGAAAAACCACTCCAGCAAAAAGAACTCCCTGTCCCTCCTCCTACACACAATTGTCAAAAACATCAGCTCCAAACCTTCTCAAACTTTCTTTTATCACAGAGAGCTTTAGACTTGGGCCTATAGCTGCTTCTGGGTTTCAGGACAACCCAAAACAAAACCTGCAAATCTTCAAACCCAATCTGACTGGAAGGGCTATGATCCAACCCGTGCATACACTCTAGTATAGTCTGCACTCACATCCTGGGCTTCAATCCAAAGAAAAACATTCCGTCAAATCTGTAGACCCAATTCTCAGAAGGTGTTACATATGAACCCAGAAAACAGTTCTTGTGACAGTCTAGAGTACAGGTTCTTGCATGACACCCAGTCTCTAGCTTCAAAATCAGACAAAAAAAACCATGCTATAATTCCATGAGCCCGATTCTGAGGAGGTGTTTATATGCAACAGCTGCTACACGTGGTCCTGCGTAATCTAGACTTCCCAGATCATCGTGTATTGCCTATATACGTATATTTCCTTCCAGAAACCATCAGCAGCAACAGAGGAGAGTCGAGGATGATGAAAGCAGGATAGTTCAGCGATGGGAATCCGTGAGAGTGAACCACTTGGTAGCTACCTGGTACTTTTTACTCCTTGGGGTCTTCCAAGTTCAAACCAGTGTTGGGCGGGTATGTAGGTGTGCACCTAGTCTCAACTATCAACACTGGTAGCAAGGGCCCTGACAGTCTGGTATGAGCTCAGGCAATAGATTTAGCAAGGGACCTGAGGTAACACGAGGCTTGTAGCTTGTACCCCCTTTACAACATCAGGTGTAGGGTATACCTCATACCGGCTTCAGTAGGGTATACCAGAAATCAGTCTTCGACCCAATACCAGGACCAGACTGGTATGAAAAGTTTTTACCCAATACCAGCCCGGTATGAGCTGATACTAGGATCAGGCTGGTATGTTCAAAAGTTGATACATACCAACACTACTTTAAACCAGTGTTGTCCAATTCTTACTTTTTGGCCAGGTTCTTTTTTTGAATTCTTGAGTCAGTTACCAGATACCTGAACAACCCATCATAAATTTAAAGAATAAATAAATCTGTAATTAGAACCGGCTCCAAAACCTGTTTGATACAGCTTTGGTTCTTCTTTAATTTTTTTTTAATTTTTAATTTTTAATTTTTTCTGACTGGGTTTAGACACAACTTCAGTTATATGTATATTTAAATAACCAACTTGGGGGGTATTTCAAGAAAACCCCCATCCTTGAACGAAAACCAGGGGTTTTAAAATTTTTGCAAAAGAGTTTGAACCAGGATCGGAGGTTTTCTTGAAAATAAGAAGCAGACAACACTAGTTTAAACCACAGTGTTGTAAGAGTTTTTTTTATAATAAATATGTTTGTTTAAGAATATATATATGTTTTTTCAATTTATTTACCCCTTGAGTAAGGGTACATTAACACTAAATTTTTTTCCATCATGTTAGGGTTCAAGTATATAAAATTAAGCTTTTTTTGGTAGATGGGTACGGTTCAATCACCCCCTATCATATACCCCTCTTGGGGTTAAAATTGGTGATTTTTTTTCCTTATTTAATTAAAAATGAAAGAAAATGCGTTTTTATTAAGGTTATTGATTTTATGACAACAAGTTCAAATAAAGGATATACCCTATCCATACTTGATAGTTGAAATCCAAATAAAAGATATCCCAACACAACACTAGTTCAAAATACCACCAATATCCATGTCATGATGTTGGGAGGGTCTCTCTTTTCGAAACTCAAAACTAGCGAATGAGGGGGAAGGTAGGGTAAACTGGCACTTAAAAACACAGAGGAACTTTATGTTCTGGGCAGACCTCAATTGCCTTTGGGGTCTAAAGATAAGTTATAGAGGAGCTCAGGGCACACCTAGTGCACTTTAGATTGTTGATTTGGACTGAGATACAAAAGATATGGCCTTTGGAAGTTTTCGGTCTCATTGTCCAAAAAAAAAAGTCACCAAACATTTTTTCTAACTATGTTCAAGCAATGGAAATCCTATCAATGAACACCTTTGCATTGACACATGTCACAAATCCACCTTATCACCAAACAATCTCATGTTCAAACTAATCATGTTCGTTAAAAAAATTAAACACCTTTATTCTAGGGTTGAGATTAAAACCCTAAAACAAGGCAAAACAATGTTTGGTTATCAAACCTTAAAGGTTTGTTAAACCTTAAATTAGCCACCACTCTCCCATGTGGTGCCAACCCAGAAACCCTCTACCTTCTTCCCCCTTCTGTCTCCTCTCCATGCATGGGTCAAATTCCTGCGATTGTGCCGCCCATCACCTTTCTGAGCTTTCCTCCCATTCATTTCCTCTCTGTGCATGACCCCTGAGCTTTCCTCCCTCATTGATCTCCTTTTTGCGTGGGTTGGGTTTACCTTGACTCAAGGTTCACTCCCTCTTTTATTTCTTCTTCATGCATGGGTTAAGCTCCTCCCAACTCAATTCTCATTCCCTTTCTGTCTCCTTTTCGTGCATGGGTCGGGTTCCCCCCCACTCAACTTTTGCTCCCCCTTCCATCTTTTCTTTGAACATGGGTCAAGCTCCTTTTAACTCGATTTCCATTCACCTCTTTGTGTTGCAAGTCCATGAGCGTGAAGCTCTAGCATGTGCACAAATCTCCTACAAGTAGGCAGGGCCCAATTTCAAAGATTAAAAGGAGTTTGAACCTCCTTGGTTCAAACTTCTTACTCAAGTTTTTTTGCAGCAAAGGGAGTGCACAACTTGATGTTTGATTCTTTTATTCTAATGTCCCTTTACCAATTAGGAGATTAGTGAGATGGAGTGAAATCAAACCACATTGCAGCAACAAACATTTTTGTCAAAACTTTTGCATTTGTAATTGTGGATCAAGCAACATGAAATTGTTTTTCAATTTTGATGGTGTGTTCTTTAATAAGTAGTTTAGTAATGGATGATCTTGGTTGTTATTTGTTGTAGGTCTATTTTTTCCCATTTTCATTTGTTGTAGTTTGGTGCATTGCTTAAAGTAGGCTTTTCTACATCTTCCAAATTAGTGGCAATTGAACTTCAACTTGCACTTCATTAATCTTAGATGAAGTGTTACTCTTTAACTCAAAGTTCATTTTCACTGGCTGAAAATGTCTATTCTTTGTTGTAGTGTACTTACATTTGGGTTGAAGATGAACATAAATGTAATTGAGAAAATACATTTCTGTAATGGGGATTGTTTTGATGATTTGGATTGTAGATAATTATAGTGGTCTAGCTTTCAAATAAGTGATTAGAGTGTATAGATAAGTTTTTTTATTATTGAATCAAATTGTTATGGTTATCAATGGTGCTACTTTGATTACTTCAATGTAAGAAAATGCATATAAATTCATTTGACATTCCGGAGTTACAAGATTAGAGATCTTTTAGTCTTGACATCATGAAAAAATGCACAACTACTAATCTAGGTTAATATGTTTGCAATAAAAGAATTATAAGACAATGATTTTTAAATGTAAAATTGCATGTAAATTTATATCACATTTGTAGTTACAAGATCGTTAGAGATCCTTCAATCTTAACATCACCAAAAAACATTGTTCATCATCAACAATAGTTATTGTTCTTTCTAGTTGTTTTACCCTAATAGTAATTATTCCTTTTGATTTCTTGTTCATCCTCAATTACACCTACTCTTTCTCTTAATTATTCCAACCCAGCAAAAGTTGCTATTCTTCCTAATTGTTCCACTTTAGCAATTGTTGTTCCTTTTTTTAGCTATTACACCCTAACATTAACTTCTTTTCTTGATATCTTATTCATCTTTAGTTATAGTTGCTCCACCCCTTAATTAGTCCACCCCAATAGCTTAGTTGTCCATTTATGGTTGTTCTAAGGATGTTGCAATTTCCCTTCTAGCTTGAAGTCAAACCAAGGCTCATTGCTAAACTTGTTTATGCAAATGTGTTATTTTTCCAAGATTCAGACCCTTGTATCTAAGAGGGTGAGCTCGTAAAGCTACCTTGAAATTGGAATGAAATTTGTTTCCTGCCTTTCTAACTACTAAGGATGACTAAGCTGTAATGAAATTGGCTCGTTATTATTTTACAAATTATCTTTCAGCCAATTTTTTAGCTGTAGTCAACATTGTAAATGTTTTTCTTGCTTGCTTCTTTTATCTTTCTTTCCTTTTGCTTTCTTGGATCTGTTTTGTCGCCTCCCTATCCATTGCTTTTTGTTGCATAATCTTCAAATACTCTTATGATGTTACAACATGGCTTTGAGAATAATTGGTTAATGGTTCTCTTCCATTGGTCCTTCTTGTAGGCAGATGTGGCAATGATAGCAAAGCATGACACCCCTATGTTGATGCCACGAGTTGAACTTTCAAAATTTCTGAACTCTACAATTTCATCCAATGAAGGTTGTGCCAAATTTTCAAACATGTTTTTTTACTCTATTATAGATGCATGGTTAATGACTATAGGTATTTTAGGCATGTTCACATAATTCCTAAGTAGATTTTAAGATAGACTAGCAATATTTAGAACTTCTACTGTTGAGTTTATGTTGATGAGCTCCTATGTAGTTGTATAAATGATCCAATCTTGTTCACCATCCTCATGCTCTAGTTCTTCTTCTTCCCTAGCTTGATTTTGCAATGTGTATAAAATACTAAGGCTAGTTTTTGAATCCATAGCCCTAAGGTTAAGTGGCCAAATCCATGTACCTTTGAACCTTAACATGATATTTTGTCTTATAAGTGTTAGGTCTAATGTTTTGTTTACTCACCTTGCCAATGCTATCTAATCTGGTTTTATATAATTCCTCTTAACCATTGTTATGTCTCTTTCATTTCTAAAAGTAGTTTTGAAAGGCTTGAAGCAAGCCACATTTAAGAGTTGAAGTGCATGAGATGTATGTGAAGGTAAAGTAATCATATCCAACCCAAACTCTTGAACTCGTTCAATTGCCTCAAGGGTGACACAAGATCCATGCCCATCCAAGATGAGTAGATGTCTATTTATTATGGATATTCCATTTGGTATACACCTTTTGAAAAAAAACAAAAATTCTTTGAAAAGGAAAGTAATCATCCGTGCCTTTGATTGCATAAACTTACAAGTCCCTGGTTTGTAGAGTTGTATGCAATCATCTTGTATTTTATCTCCTTTAAATACGTAGAACCTTAGTAGTGTTGTTCCTATTACATTGACCACATAGTTAATAGTCAACCACTCCCTGGATTTTGGGATACTATTGTACACCTAGTGTGAACTTCATATTGTAAAAACCCTTGCTCTTAATTGTCTTCCTACTTGAATGCATGTTTCATCAGAATTCCAAATATGGTCTATAACATAATTGTGTGTTATAAAGGGATTATAAGTTTTGGTAGAAGCTTTGGCAAGATTGAATTGTCAACCCTTGTGCTTAGCTAATATCTAATCCCTCAACTTAATGAATGTTGAGTTCAGGATGTCTTTTCTTGATCTAGTACTACTAAGAGCTCCCTAGTACCCCTCCTTGAAAAAACACATATTTAATTAATTCCACATTTTGAAAAAGTCCAAAAATAAAAACAATGAATTTTGAGAGTTTAAAGATAAATAGAATAACAACTTCAACTTATTGGGCACCAAACAAAGTGTTGAAATGACGAATTTGCATAAGGAAATTTTTTTTCACCATGAAAATAATTACATTCATGACAATAAATAAACCTGGTGGCCACCAAATTTTAAGAACTAGAAGACCATAAAAAGAGGGGTGCAAAACAAAAACATTGCATAACATCATCAAGTAACAATTCAATGGAAAAATTAAAAAAACACAATTTGAAATATCTACAAAATTTTATGTCATTGAATTGTGCAAAGTATCAACAAAAGAATTTACAATACCTAAAGTTATTGTATTTCATAAACCATTGGTGGACCATTAAACAAAAAAACTTGTGGGGCACTAAGCAATTGAAATGAGTTATTTATTAGAAAATAAAATCATCTAGTGGCCACCAATGGGTATATTAATTCTAGTTGGAAATGTACTAAAACATATATATTTAACATGTAACCTTGAGTAGGAAGAATTTGTTTATTATGAAAAATGAAATATGAATTCCACCCACATGAACTAACAACCAAAATAAACCTCAAGTGCATGAAAAACAATGATTATCAATTCATTGATTTCATAAAAATACATTGAGTATCAAAAACTATCTTGCCATCCATATAAGAATTCAAAATATGAACTACTAAAATTGAAATTCCACTTTATAAGCAACCAAAAATTGAGGAATCATCTAACCTTTTAGACCAAGAATCAAATATGCAACTACATGCTTCACCTTTCTAAAAAAAGAACCCAATTAACATCATGATTTTCTACTAATTAGAACTACAAATGCCTTTGTGCAATTTGCAAACAAAGAACTAAATCCACTACAAACAAAAATGAATAATTGAAAATTTTCCAAAATTACAAACATTAGACAAAATATAAAATAATAATAAAAAACTAAATGAACGTGAAATGAAAGGCACGGAAAACATAACTAAAACAAGGATGAATTTAGGTTTTACTTAGGATGTCACTTAAAGGAAATTGCAATGTCACCAGATCCCCATTCAAACTTGCTTCAAATTACTTGAACCAATAATAAGACGGATATTGTAAACTGAATGACAATTTTGAGAATTACATAATGATTACAACATGAGCATAAACCATCGTTGCAAAGGGCGAACCCTTCAATGCTGGCCACAACCGAGATGCAAAGTCTAACCATTGCACCTTGTTTTTGGATAATTTAGGTCCTTTGAATGGCTTAAGGAAAAGTCCGTTCCATTTTGGATTTCAAAGGGCCTTATTAGGCTCATCATCAATGATCAATGTTTGATCCCTTTCCCCATAAGGCAAACTTTTGCAAGCAAGGTGAACTCGATCTAAGTCCTTCAAATAGTAATAAACTGAGTGTGTGAGTTGACCCGTTATTCCAATGCATTGTTCATGTCCTCAAATAAACACAAATTGATCAATGAAAGTTTTGGGCATCAACAAAGGTAGAATTTCAAGGACATTTTCTAACAATATACACAACCAAATAGTAATGTAAAAATGTTCAAATGCTTTAGAAAGGAAATCCTGTACTCCACCACAATTTCCAACTTGGATAGTTCTAAATTTTTCTCAATTTTTCATTGATCCCCTTGAAGGTCACATTTTGGAGAGTAACAAAGGACACCATTAACACTAAGAATGAAAAGTTTTTTAGTTATGTCAGATCAAAGTCGAAAAGTCCAAATTCGCATCTTCACATTAAAAAGAGAAACATCATGCACCTACTAATAAGAAGAAAGGTTAGAGCAAAGAGAAAATCAAGAATGAGTAGAGGCCTCCATCTTGGTTGTAGGAAATGTTAGTCTAACACATAATATACAAGAATTAAGTTGATATCTAAAATATGGAAGGATAATTTTGACTGAGAATTTGGTAAGAACATGGATTGAAACACACATATCACAACTTGGCGGCCACCAAGTAGATGAGGGAGAACACCTAGTGGCCACCCAATTGATAAAGGAAAACACCTCACAACCACCAAATAGATGTTGGAAAACACCTTGCGACCACTAGATGGCTGGAGGAGTGCAAAGTTCAACCCAAGGTCCACCAGGCAAAATCAGATACATTAAAGACAATGAGTATAAGCAAGATTCAAGCAATATAATTAAATATATTTAATAAAAAAATTTGGGTGGAAAGTTTTGAGATATTCAAACAAACAAAATTTGAGGATGAACAATTAATAAAGTACTTTTTGTTTCAAATTCAATTTTGCATTGTTATAAAAAATGGGTTGGCAAGTTTGACTACATTTAACAAATCACATTTTAAATAGTCAAGGATTATTTCAATCAATACATCTAATCCTACAAAAGGGATTATGTTCAACAAAGGTGGGAACACCGTATCCAAATGAATGAAGATTTTCCAAGTAAGGGAGAACAAACCCTATCAAACGTTGATCCTCCCCACAATGGTTGTTAAATGACTCCAAAAAAATGGTATTATATGGGCTATTGAACATGTTTTTGTATGGCATATTGTCTATGAGCAACGTGTTGCCAACGTGAGTATAAGGATAAGTTTTTAAAAAATCATCAGGGTTCCTTTGGAATATGGGCTCGTCAGGTTTATCCAACAAGAAATGCAAATTTTGCATGCAAAACTCTTGATCAAGCATTCTGGAAGCATGTATAGAGATTTTTGTTTTGTGTTATATTTGATCCAAATAATTATAAATATTATGACATTGGGTTGTAAACTAAATATAGACTTGGAATTTCGCAAGACATTTTTCCAAGAATTCCTTTAAACTAAGATGAAAAATGATGGTGTGAGAACATTTATCAAAACATGTGGTGATCAAAACTTTGTTCAAATCAAAAATCACACGAAATGGATTCACTTTCGTTGCACGCAAATGAGGCATTGTGAAGTCGAAGGAATTTCATCCAAGCCAACTACAACAATTGTGAGTGCATTCGGCGATTCCACATCTTTCATCTGAAGCTTTTGGGAGTTGAATCCTGAAGTCAGTAGCATTTCATCCAAGTCAACTTTAATAATTGTGCGTGAATTTGGCAACTCTTTATCTTCCTCCCTATCTTTCGCCTCCTCAAAAAAAGGTGCACCAATAATCTAAAAAAAAAAACAAATAGTAGTTGTGAAAGTTCGGAAATAGACTAACCATATAAATCAATGGGATTGGAAAATCCAAAAAAACATTGGAAGGAAGGAACAAAAAAGAATATTTGGACTAATTATAGATGTCGAGTGATTTCTACAGAAACTGGCAAAAATAAGCCATGGTGCATTTTTCAAACATCCGAAATCTACCATCGTTTTCCTTGATAGTGCCAAAAAGATAGAACTCCACAAAGGTGGGAACATTAAGCCTAGAATTATGAAAGAACTCGAAGTACAAAAGAAGAATTTTCATTAGATAATTATCCATTTTTGGCGCATATTCATAGGATTCAACAAAGATAACAAAAAAAGGTGGATTCAGGCAAGTTCTATAAGGTGTATTGTTTACCAACAATGTATTCCCAAGGTGAGTATTAGGATACCTAAGGAAGAAATTAGAACGATTTTTATGATAAATAAATTTATCATGAGTGAGATGGTCAACGCGATAATAGCTTACTATGATGGGAAATTGCAAAAAATGCTTATTAATCCTACACAGATCTCAACCCATAATCCTTTGTAGGTTGATTTCAATACCTGTTTCTTTTGTTATTTTCCTCAAGTAGGCAATCATCTTGGCAAGCGAAATAGATGTCCATATATAGACGATAAATTGTTTTGAACACCTAAAGAGGAATTCTTTTAAAGTTGATTTGGGTATAATGCTCTTACTTAGTAAGGTAAGACCTTGAGCTAAGTTAAATGGTGGAGGCAAAAGGTGATTAATTTTGAAATACTCCTTCCCAATAAGGACCCCTTTCAAATAAAAAAATCACGTGCAAAAGATTCACCTCTACATCCTTTGCGTTTACAGGAAGAGGAGATCTAAAACCTTCGAGAATGAGTTCTTTCCCCTTATCTTCTTTAGCAATTTCATGGAAAACTCTAAGAAATGAATCATCTCTGGTGCCATCAAATCCCACAAGGGCCAAATGCAGTCGCGACGAGACCAATGGTTCAAGGGATGGGAGAAACACATGTGGATAGTGAAGTGGGGATGCAAAACCTCGACTTGGAAAAGGTTAGACTGGAGATTGCATCAGTCTCCTCAATCTTCCTACCTTTTCACATGCCTTTTCCAATGCAATTCAATCCCATCAAGTTGTCCAAGTACCTAAACATCCATCCTTCAAATTCCACCAGGGCCAAAAAAAGACCTAGGTTCATCCCAATCATTTGAGTCCTCAAATGTGTACACATTAAAATCACCAGACAAAATTCACCTTCACTTGCAAATAGAAAGTAGAAAATGCACCCAAACAAGAAAAATTCCAAATAAACCAATTGAAAAATTAAAAAAAACTTCAAAAAAAAAACCGTGAAGAGGGAATCAAAAACCAAATAATGGAAGGCAAAAATTTTGAAAATTAATATTTGTAAGCACAATAAGGGACTTATTTTTTATATCTTGTGCGATTGTATTTTTTGAATTCTTCAACCACATGCCAATCTGGTGGCCATTAGATAGGTCGATATGGTGGGCACCAAATTGTTGTATTTAGTAACAACCACATTAACATATTTAGTGGCCACCAAACTATTGTATATGGTGGCCGCCACATCAACCTATCTAGTGCCCACCAAATCATTATATCTAGTGGCCACCAAATTGACCTATCTAGTGGTTGCAAGATTGTTGTATTTGGAGGCTCATGGATGGCTATATCTAGTGGCCACTAAATCATTATATCTGGCTACCACCAGATGTAGAATATCTGGCAACCAAAGCATGAAAAAAAGGATATAAAACTACCTGGTGGCCATTGGATGCATAATATGCTTTAAAGTAAAACTAAAAAATATTTTATGTAAATGTATTCATAATTTTAAAAAATTGTATAATGTTTAATGAGGAAAGCCATTAGTCATAATTCAATCTAGCTTTAGCTGTGTTCAAATCCTCCAGAAGAACTTGTTTATTCATCTCCATACTAATATCCTCATCATTGACATCCTCAACATTGTCCTCCCTATCAACAATGGCTGTTCATGACAATTTCGTAGAGCAGATGTTATGTCATGTTGATACATCATTGGACAATATTTCATCATCTTCTCGTCTTTCCAGCCGCACAAGATTGAGAACTCCTCGAGACTAACAAATTACCACTATTCATTCTCGTGCTCACCTCTCTAATAACAACCCCACAAATAGCTTTCCTCGTGTTTTTCTTCCTTCTTGCAAGAATGGATGTATACTCTTCTTGCAATTCTTCTCCTGCACCCAACCCTTATTGTTTAAGATCTATAGGTGAGGGCGAAGCACAAATTGTAAGGGGCACTAGATTTGTATTATACAAAATTGATAGATTAGTCATTATAATCTCCTTAGCCTTGTTGAGGAAGTCCATTAGAATGACCACAAAAATCCAAACCTTTTTCTCCTACAAATTGCATTGATACTAGTTTAGAATCCTAAATGGACAACAAACCTTAAAACATGGATATAGATTTGGAATGTGTGAAAACATACCAAGCATAGATTTATTAATACTCCACCACCGAAGATACTTGGACATGCCATTCCACCACATAGAAGTGGATGCAAAATGAGTTGAATGGCATCAAGGTTGAGTTTGAACTTATACAACCTTTGTTCTTCCGAAAATGGATAATCGCAAATGATACCCACATTGGAAGACACCTTGATGTCAAAATGTCAACCTACACAGACTTTCCTTCCTGTGAAGGAAATAGGTAAGCATATACCAAAAGTGGCAAGTTCATCCATGAGCCCAATGACCTTGATAGAGGAATTTCTTGTTTCGAAATTTAGTAAAATCCCTACTCCATAGAAATGTTGTTCATGAAGTCTTGTTCTCGAAGTGTTACAACCAAATTGTTAAATGACTTTTGGTTGCAAATACAAATAATTGTTTTGAAATCGACTTTCATGGATAGCAAGTTTGAAAGTACATACTTCCAATTTGTTAGAATATAGACGTTTGGGTTTTCACTTAAAGAATTTGTAGTTGAGAACACAATAAATGTCCTCCCAAACTTATTGTTCAAGAAATCAACATTCCTTGAGGAGTTGTCCACAACGTCCTTAAGGTTATAAAGTTCCAATAGTGGATCCACCTTATAATGCAACTTGAGGTGCATAATGCCAATCTGTGGGTTTTTGTCAGCGGACCTTGAAATCCACTGTTCGAGAACCTTGTTAAATTCATCAAAGGGAGGATCCTTGGATGGATTCATATGGATCCTTCCCTTGAAGAAATCATCATTTAGTGTCATTTCTAGTAGTGCAAATAACACCTTACTATACTTATGTTGTAATTTTATTTTTTTCCACATCTCCTCAATGTAAAGATGTGGACTTTGCGTGATTGGTTGAGGATGTTTATGGAATACCATGATTTCATTTTGAATCTCCCTCCATTTGTTGACATTATAACAATTAAAACTCTGTCATTGTTAAAAGGTGCAAGTTACTTCCTATTGCAGGGCGATCTTGCAACAAAATTTCCTGCGCCTTCAAACCATGCATAGGCTTCACCATGTGAAACTCCTTAAATCCCACAAGGTAATTATATGTTGACTTTCCCATAGGTTGTGGTCTTGAAGGCAATTTGCCATACCCATCCAATATCTTTCCCCACTCCCCCAACAACAAAATCTCCTTCCACTTTTCATAGAGTAGGTCCGAAAACAATGGAATTGACATACATTCTTTCACTGATTGAACTACAAACATAGTCATCAAGGACACTTCAAAGCTTTAAACAAAACCAATAAAGCATGTTAGATCATTTCTAGCACCTTAAGCAAACATTCAACATGGATTTTGTGTGGAAATGATTTTTGAAAATCCATACCTTGTAAGTTTGAGTCTTCTTCTTATCTTGTTTGAGTTCTGGGCTTGGTTGGCCAAACTCAATCCATATTTTTCACACATGTTGAAGATTCTCCCTATATGAAAGGACCGAGTTCTTTAACGTATTTGGATTATTGAGGACAAACAAGAACTTGCAATACTTTACAAAGATAGCATTCTAAATGACTACAATACCAAAGGCCTAAAATCGTTTGCATATGTTGTCGTTGACACCTTCCATCACAAGTATCTCCTGAAGAAATAAATCAAAAAATTAGCTTGGAGGAATTAAACAATACAATTGGAGTAGTGGGTGGGGAATTAACAACAAGAAACTATAGTATGGAAATTACCTTCATGGCTTGGATTGATGTTGTCCACCCACAATAAAAAATGTCAAAGTAGAAAGAGTAGACTAGTTCCTTAATCTTGTTTTTTAAATCTTATTTGGATCATGTGGATTAATAGGAATAGTAAAAATTGAACACTACTAATTAATGTAATGAAACATCAAAATTTGATGCTTGATTTCATTCTTGTGTGTATCATTTAGTGGGCAATACATAATTCTCCCAGGTGGAGGCATGAATCAATCCACATGAACCTTTACCCCTTCAACATGCTTGTTTCCAAGGGGGAAGCAATCCGAGAATTCACTCTTAATTGATTCATTGACATGCTTACATTCAATCTTGTCAAGGCCCTTGGGATATTTCTTCATGACGAGGTTTTCAATCGGTTGCTCCTTTTTTTCCTTTATTGTTGCCTCCTTTTTTTGCTTTTTGGGAGCCCTAATCACTGATGAGCCCTCAACATTTGTTTGAGTCGTTAAAAAATTATCACCATTTTATTATCCTTATCAATGATTACCACAGTCACCATCTCGTCCCACATTTGGTGTATTAGCCTTGTTGTCCTATTCAGGAACTTTGCAACCCTAAACCTTCCTCTTTCACAACTTTTGGGTGCAAGTTGTCCATCTTTTAAAATGCACAAACAATCCCAGCTTCTGACATAGAAAATGGCATTTAAAAGAAAACCACCACCTATTGTGGATCATCCTTGTAGGCCTTGAGGTTGACAACATGCACATATTTCACATTGTCAAGGTCCTTCCAGTTCTCAAATTGGAAACACCACTCAGTATGTGGCATTTCCATTGTTAACTCTCTACCCCACCTATTTACATCCTTGTATAGTATCTAGATGCTAACTTTTGCATTCTCGTACTCCTTGTTGTACCCTAAATTTTCCCCAAGGATTTTGGTGAAAAGGTGAGTATGAAGATCATTACAACATGGACGAGCAAACTATTTGAATAATAAAAAATTTAAAGGAGACAATCTACTAACCACAAAATAACAACATTTCCTAGCCCATTCATTAGGCTACCAAATTTCTGTAGAAGAAAAACAATCTAGTAGCCACCAAATCTCTTATAATTTTTCCATAGATTTGTAATGATCTAGTGGCCATTAGATCATTTGTTGTACTTCAATCTAGAACAAACAATCTAGTGACCACTAGATAAGAAATTATGTTACATTTCAGGTGGATTTATTTGATTCCACCAATTTATTACTTTATCATTAAGACCTTGGATACATAACAATCTAGTGGCCACCAAATGATTTCCTTCTCCATTATAGTCATATTGATTTAATGGCCACCAAATCATTAATTTCATGAGTGCCAAAGGAGGTGACAATCCCCTTTCAATCAGTAACAATAAAAACAATTTAATCGCCACCATATTGTTTTTTTTTAAAAATTAGTGACCCAAGTTACGATCTAGTGGCCACCATATCATTTTGTCCTTGATTAATTAACATGGTTCAAAACTTGTGGCCACTTAGATCATTACACTTACGTTGAATTTCAATTTTAACGATTTGGTGGCCACTAGATCGTCATTTCTTCAAAGAGTGGTAGTAGTATCGATATGGTGCCACCAAATCATTACATCATCTAAGAATGATGTTGGTCATGATCTAAGAACCACCAGATAGTTACATCTTAGATTAACGACTCTGTATGGACCTAGTGGCCACTAGATCGTCATTTTCTTAAGGAGTGACATTGGTAATTGATCTAGTGACCACTAAATTGTCACATCTTCAATGAGTGTTGCTAGTAATGATCTAGTGGCCACCAAATCGTCATTTCCTTAAGGAGTGTTATTGGTAATGATTTAGTGGCCACTAGATCATCATTTCCTTCAGATTTGGTTTAGGGTGGTCAAGTGGCCAACCAAATTGTTACTTGTCTATTATTGACAACAATCTGGTTGCCACTTGATCATCATTTCCTTGAAGAAGTTTACTAGCATCGATCTAAAACCACCAAATAGTTAAATCCCTATGGAGTTATGCTTGTAATGACCTAGTTGCCACTAGATCGTTATGTTACCAAAGATTAGAATTCGTTAGGTCTTCTAACAAACCTTGTAACAATGTGGTGGCCACTAGATCTTTACATCCCCAATGAGTAGCGTTGGTAATAATTTGGTGGCCACCAAATTGTTGTCCTCGAAGACTATTGTTAGTTATGATCTAATGACCACTAGATCGTTAGGTCTTCCAATACTGACCCTATAACGATCTAGTGGCCACCACATTGTTATGTCCTTTTAGATTAATGATAGTACCAATCTAGTGGCCATTAAATAGTTAAATTTTCAACTATTGACCCTACAATGATTTAGTGGCCATTAAATCATTGTGTCCCTAAGGACTAGCATTGGTAACAATTTGGTGGTCACTAGAAAGTTATGTCCCTAAGGACTTGTTGCGTTAATGATTTGGTGGCCACCAAATCTTTGTTTGTTAACGATCTAACAACCATTAGATCGTTTCATCCTTATTTGTGTGTAGATATCCCCCACAATCAATCACATTTAAAGAAAAACCCTACTCCATTGACCTTAAAAATTGGTACATCTAATGCGTTCATTTAAATGCTTCTTCATGAACTTACAATGAACTCCAAAAACCTGGACTGAAATGCATAAACCTCAAGTCCTATTTAATGTCTTGGCCGAAAGGGTTTATGTCCAATTAATATCTGCACAAGACTTTACTTTTGCATTGTGAAAAGGTTTCTATGTAAGGACATTTTGCATATTCTGTATCAATTGAAAAAGGAAAGTCCTGGTAGAAAGTGATCCTAATCCATTGTGTTCTTGCATAATTACTTGTTTTCTTATCCTATGAGACAAAATTGAATTACTTAGCATTAGGGAATCAAGAACATACTTTGTTTCTACCATTCGAAAAATTGCGTCCCATCCCAAGTTCAGTTGTTATGCAATAGTTTTATAGACAACATCAAATATCTTTAGTGCAATGCTAGTTGAATATTATTTCTTAAGGTATATAGACTAAAAAGGTGTCGAAGAAAATAAAAAGGTTGGGTGATTAATTCTCATACAATCTATGTTTCAAGGAGTTAGAGTTCCTAATAGTCTCAACTATCGTAATTGGAGTATTCTTTACAACATCAAACCTTAAGCCATTAAACCATCATCCAAAAGTGGATTGACAAAGTCGAGCTTTGACTGGTTGTAGGTTAAAAATATTTCCTCTCACATCTATGGGTTTTTTTGGAATGAGATAAACAAATGCAATGATCTGGAATTGAAAAGCAAGGCCATAGAAGCAATGGCAGAATCGAAATTTTGATTATAATGTGATCTAGAATTGTTGAAATTGAAAAGTTCTGAAGACAAAAAAAAGGTATGAAGAGAGTAGTTGTGAGACAAACTAGAAGAATGCGAATGAAGGGGAGGATGTGGAAAAAGTGAAAGTAATAAAGAAGGGAACATTACCATATGCCACCACCCCTTCGTTTCCACTCCTTGCAATTATGAATTTGCAAATGATGGTAGGTTTTTCCTAATCTAATTTTTTTATTAGTATGTTAAAGTGGCGATCTTCCATATGAAGGTTTAGACAGAATCCTAATACATTTATGATTTGGCAGCCTACGAAACTTATAAAAAACATTTTGGTGATATGTGAAGTTTTTTTCCAAAATATGGTGAATTTGGGCCATTTCGCCCATGATTTTTTTTATTAGTTTAAGTCAAAATTATTTTTGTCATGTCAAATGTTGACGACATTTCAACCAACAGTTCTTCTTTAGGTGTCACCATGTTCTGGCTATTTTTTCATAATTGAAAAAGAATATTTCAAAATAATTTATAATTCAATTTTTTTTGAAAATATTCTAATAAATTTTTGAAATGATAAATTTAATAAATTTAGCTACTTTACATTAATATGCGACAAATAATATCCTATTGATTTTGAGGTTTTCAATATGTTTGAGTTTTTTTTGTCTTGAAGCTCCTAATTCTAGAAGCTTTGTAGGATTTATATCACTCTAAAGTCTTGAAATTTTGAGGGATTAAAGGTTTAGGGTTTAGTCATTGTAGTTTATAGACTACAGTGTAGATCACAAGGTTAAATATTGGTCATTAATAACAAGTTGGGGTTTGTTGATTACTGACAACAAAGTCAATGGAGATTAATGCTATAAATAACCAAACTAATTATAAGGCTGATGGGTGGTAAATCCTAATATTGTACCATTGTTTCAATTATAATTTCATTCTTGTACATGTTTATTTCCATTTATGAATAAAATTTGTAATAAAAATCCATGTATCATCTTTAATATTTCAACAACCACATGTCCCATAGCCCAAGTATATGCACATTATGAATATGTCATAATTATGCCACATTTTTACTTTACATACTGATATGCAAGGAAGAACAATAAATACTTTAAAAAAAAATACAAAAAACAAAAGACAAAAGATCATGGTTCAACAACAAGTTGTGTACATTGTCAAAATTATTCTATCTTCATATTGTCACATCTTTTATTATTCTACTTTCTCTTGTCTTTGCACTCCCACATTGGTACTCATTCTTGGAAAGAAGAAAACTCCCACAAAATTTAAATTCCAACTCAATAAGGTAATCTGCCCTACCATGTAACTATTGATTCACTTGTTCTGTCCAACTTGTTTCAAAATAAACATTGCAATTTTACCTACTCTTTATGCTTATATGGCCTAATTACTACAATACAATCTTGCCCATAATAATGGGGTGAATGTATTCATGGCATCAAAATAGGTTTGACACCTAAATTAAAAGAGGAGAACATTACACCTTAAATTATGATTGGAGCACATTGTATTCACTTCTACACCAATCTTAAAGTCCAAATTATTTCTAAAGTGTCTACAAAAATATTGAGCATGTGCTATAATGTTTGTATGCATACTATTACCATTACTTTAAACCCAATTTCCAAAGTTTCTTCATGTATATAGAATTTAATTTCGAAAGCTTTTTAAAAAGTCTAGAATTAACAATTGACCATTTGAAAGTTGGCAAATTTAAAAACACTAAATTCACTAGGGGGCCAACAAATGATGTAACAACAAATATTGACAATATTTGGCTTCCCTAAATGATCCAACAAATACTAGAATTATCATCAATTTTTTGAATTTCCCAAAGCGGTTATTTTTTCAAAATAAACATGTATTTTTTATTTTATTTTATAAGAAAAGTAGGCTTGTCACCCATGGTTAACCATTAGGGCTCTTTCAAATTGCATAAAATTGATAAGGTCTTTATCAAAATCAAACACATTGAGTTGTTGCAATTTGTTCACATTATGCCTCATAATTCCCTTTTATGTATAGCTACCAAAAAATCAAGATTCATATGATTTTGTCATATGAATATGTTTTGTACATTTATATTCAAGAAACTTACATTATAACCATTCAATTTAATGAGTTAAAATTAATTTTGTTTAAAAAAAGCCTATTCATCATGGATTGATGTCAAACACATGTTTGACATTTACAATACATGATAGTGATTTAAATTTATTTGCAAAGAAAATCAAATAATCAATGTAGTTGATTGAATTGGGTCTAAAGTAATGGTAGTAGTATTATGCACTTTATTTGCTAGAAAATGGGAATCTTGCCAAATCAACATGGCAAGGAATGCACTTGAAGATTTATCTAGCTATAAGAAAAAATGAAATAAGATAACATGAATGAGAAAAAAAGAATTTGGAAGCACAACTCCATGTTTTTTTCACACATTATGGATCACATTTGAGGTGCATTTGTTGACTATGGATAAATTAGGGTTAGGATTATTCACTTTGGCTTTTGAATAGTTTGATGATGTGTTGAATGCAAAATTGTCAATACAAATAACAGGTCAAGATGGCATTGGGTTGTTGTTGGAATCCAATAATTTATAACATCTTGAGCACCATTTTTCTTTAAAACTTAGTGAATATGTGATAAGCACAGTTGTTTTGGTTTAATGGCTTTGGTTCCCATTACACTAGCATGCTACTTGATGCTCATATATGGGACACATTGTGATCCCCTAAACATCCTACAAAATGGGGAGTTCACATCCTTGGGTGTCCACTTTGACCTTTATCATTCATTAGACATGATTGCCAATGGCATCAATACTTTAATACCATATTATTGGATTTGTGTGCAAGGGATGTCCAAGTTTTGGATCCCACAATTTACAACCCACCTTCAAACTCCAACAAATTTACTTTCATTATGCATATGAATTTCTATAGGGGTCTAAGTCACATAATCAACATGCCTATGTATATGCCATGTAAAGGAGCAATGTATAATACCATTCTAATGAACATTGCAGACAACCCAGATGGAAATCCTACTAAAAAAAAAATCATGTCAAACTTTGCATTCAATGATTTTGAACTTTTATTTAAAAAAATTCATCCAATGATACTATTTAATCTTTTTTAATAAATCACATTGTTAAGTGATTGGTATTTTTTATGTTTCACATACTATCACAAATTTTAGTGTTTTTTTTTTTGAAGATTTTTGTTGGGTGGAAACAAAAAGATGGGATGGGAATGAAAATTCATTGGTTATATTATTTTTATTCTTCATGAATATAATTTGTGTTCAAATTCCAAGTGGAAAATTGTACCAAGCCCTTTCTTCACAAAATTTGAAAATGTTCACAAATTTGTTATGAGTTGTGATTTGACATGAAACTTGGTAAAAAAACACACACACAAATTAAAATCATTCAAACATATGGATGGGAAAATTTATTAAATACCATCATTGAACTTTGTGGGGGGTTAAAAAAAAGCTTGCACAACATGTTGAATAGTTTATTAATATGAATCATCCAAAATATGTTGAGACTACATTGACAAGTTAACATTATAACAATGAATGGGCACATGAAATTTTGCATACTAGTTTTGAGAACTTGAATTTCCAATTTGCTAGCACTTCTATCAAGATGCATTATTCGTGTCTTGAAACATCAATCTATGTGCTTATTGCTTGTGTTATTCCATCACACCATCATTGATCAAGTGCAAATACAACATTGTTCTAAAGCTTAAGAAACAGTTTCCTATGCAAGATGTCATGGATGCTTTGGGTTTGGTTTATCCGCTTGAGTATTAGATTCTAACAAATATAGTAGTACTTAATCTAAGTATTCTAAACTTGTAGTCTTTTTTCTTCAAGATTACAATGATGTCTAATGCTCAATGGGCTATGGACCAATTAATGGATCTAGAATTAGTGTCCAAACTTTGGAATAAGATTTCTATTAATTAATGTGACATTTTATTATGTGCCCAACTTTATGAGTTCATGAAAATGGTAGAATATTAATTATTTTTCAAAATACATTTTAGAAGTCAAACTTTGTCCTCCATCAAGTTTGTCTTCACAAATTTATCCATTGCATCAAAATTATTTAAAAATTTACATACTTTCAAAAATAATAAATATTAATGTATGTAATCAATATATTTCAAACAAATGAAAAGCCAAGAATTAACAATTAACCATTTGGAAGTTGGAAAATGAAAAAGAAACTTTCATTTGGGGGTCACCAAATTATGCAACAATAAATATAAGTAAATTTGTTTATCCTATTTATCGAGAACATGGGTTTAGGGAGTAGGTTTTTTACTAACTTGTGCATAATAAAGTTACTATCTTGCTTAAGTTTACATCGATGATGATATGGTTCATGGCGACCAATTGAATGAAATTATAATCGACGCTTGCATGTTTTTGGTGTGCTTATATTTGTGATGTCTCTTTCCTTTTGCTCTTCTAGTGTTTTAGTGCTTGGAAGAGGATGAGCAACACAAAGGGCCACACTAGTTTGGCACCATGGTGTCTAATAAGTCCAATATGACCAAGGCCTACTTCAAAAGGTTTCAAGTCAAGTACATGCATAGGTAAGCAAAGAAAACTAACTATTAGGTTATAATACATTTAGCCATTCAGGACGAGAACAAGTACAACACCTCGAAGTACCACTATGTTGTTAAATTTATTAGTTACAAAGATATTGTAGCTCAAATAACTTCATATGCCACTAAGATTTGTTGGTGACATCAATAGGCTATGAGCTTGAATTATCAGAAGGTTTGAAGGGTGCCAAGTCTTAACAATAATTATGTTGCCATGCTGCCAAGGTACCTTTATGAATGGAACATGCAATGTGAAAACCTATGACTATTTTTCAACATATTAAGTGACAAAATGGTGACCCTAAATCAAACTCCAACTCTGTGTTTTTTCCATTGTAAATATGTGTGAATTATGGTGAAAAAGAACTGCTAGATGACAACATTATCAACCCAATACCAATCTTACAAAGTTCTCTTTTTGATCTTCGAAGTACTTTGGGCCACCAAGGCATTACTATTACCAAACTTCCACCTAGTTTCTCCTTCTTTACACCCACCAGCGCCTAGACTCATTTCAATGGTTGTAGTTATGACCTCCTTCCACACTCCATACGCCTCTTGGCCACCAAGTGGTGTAATTACTAATGAAAATCATTATTTCATGTGAATGTACGTCAAACTACCTATTCTATTTTTAAAAAATTGTTGCACACATGTAGGCAAAATTATTTATGATGATTTCTTCACTTAAAAACCCATAAATTATAACAAATTTTTCTTAATGATGTGTTGCCATTCAATTTGTATGATGTCATGCATGTTTGTTCTAATTTTTATACCAAACATAAATAGTATAAAAAAAAACAATATTAACATTAATAATCTATAATTTTGATGATAATAACATCTTGAAAAAAGTGTTTAAAGTTTCCAAAATCTCAATCATGCAGCTCAATGACAATAAAATAGAACTAAATTCAAAGATACAAGTTATTATATATCCAGTGAATTAAAAATATTTACGCATTGTCAATTTTATATGTATATTATACATGTATTCACACATGTATGGGTCCAAGCACATTAAGGTATACTAACTGCTTGTCTATGTTCCTAAAGTAAAAATGTCAAAAAAATATAAATTTAAATACCTAGAAGGGGGATCCTAGTGTAGGGGTCTACTAGGATAGTAAACCCTATTCTAGTGGGGATGTAGGGGTGTACTAGGAAGGGGAGTGGGTGTTTTTCATCAATGTCCTAAGTTTCAACAAAACAAAAAAAGGTGGGAAGAGAGTGTTTAGAGCTCATGAAAGCTTTGCAAGTTCTATTGGCGACAGAGCATTGATAATAATTGGCGATCAACAATTGCAAAATCCAACTTGACCACAACTTGTATCTAGGCAATAAATTTTCCTTCAAAGTTTTGGCTCTCCTTTTTTTGCTAAAAGTTAGTAATTTAGGCACCAAAGGTTTTGAACTGTACACAACAATGAAGAAAACAAGCATAAAAAACTTGTTTTGGAATTAGATCCAAACCAAACATTTTGTGCCAAACACTTAAAAAGGATTATTTGAATAGTGTGTTCAAGCAAGTTTGAAGGTTCTTTGGTCACTTTTTTAACATGCTTGTTTTATTGTCATTTATTTGATCATGCTTTAGTCACTTTTTGATCAGCAACCAAAGTTTTCTATATTAGGGTTGATTTCCATGATTTTGGAAACTTGCTTATAGTTTGATAGTTTGCAAAGATCTCAACTTATAGAGAGTGTTGTAATATTTTATTGGGGTTAACTTGCATCAACAGTGGTTCACATCTTTTATTTTATCACATTCAAAGTCCAGAGGTTGAATTTTTTCATAACTATACATGTGAACTAAAAATTTTAGGGTTTGTAAAGGTTTCAAGTTCAAGAAGTGTTTTATTTTTGGTGGGTCACACATGATCTAACTATCACATCTACAGTGGCATGCTTCCTTCATTTATGTGTTCCTTGGTCTTCGTTTCATCCTTTGGTCCAAGTTTTTTGGTTTCAACTTACAAAATTTTGCCATGTTTTTACATTTTGAACTTTTTTCATTGTTTCCATTGCCATTTGTGTATCCCATTTGTTCATTTAGCACCATTATTTTGTTTCAGTAGTGTGTGCTCAAAAGTTCAAGTTTTAAATTATTATAACTCAGATAATCAAAATTATGATACCAAGCTGTGATTATATCTAGTTTTGTGTCATTGTGAATTATTTCCATTTTTCTAGGGTGTTTAGTATCATGTCTTTTGAAGGCAACATAGTCAAACCTAAGGAACACCTAGCATTCTTGAACTCAAACGTGGAACCCTATACTATGAACAAAATACAAAGAGTGAAATTGGAAAGGGCAAGCCAAACATTTGGTAGAGAGTCTTGGACTTTGGATGATTTGCACAAGAATTTGAAGTTGAATAATGTTTGTGTTGATCCACATAATGCTCTGGATTCTGACCTTGTTCTTTGTGTAGAAGTGGAGGAGGTGTTTGGGAAGAGAACACATAATGGCTGGAAGCCAAAGCTAAATGAACATTTGACACCCACAAATTGTGTAACATTGTTGAAATTATATGAATCAGTTTATGCCCACCCACCTTATAATGGACAATATTCAACAATCTTCCTATGTAGTTAGTTGGCCCAACGCAAGGGGAAGAAAGTGAATTGGACCAAATATGCATATGACTGCACATAGTTGCAAATGAAAAAGGTTATGCATCCTACTCTTGCCCCTGCCAACAACTTTGGCTTGCAAGGCTCAAAGTCTAGTGGTTCATTGCTAAGTTTTGCAACCTACAATGATTGCAAAGATAATGATGATGAAGATTCAGTCCTAATGCTTGGCAAAAGGACTTTTGCCACTATTTTCCTCATTAAAATAACATGTGTCAAGAAGCTATTACAAAAGGCTAATAGAAAGGAAGGGGAATACACCCCTAATATGGTAGTCTTGGGAGAAAAAACAACAAACCTTGAGTGTAACATCCAGGCCTTGATTCACAATCTGGAGGGTAGAAAAATGTCCCTTTAGAAGGAAGAAAAGAAATTGTTTCCTTTACAATAGAAGAATCAATCCTTGGAGCAAGAGATTGGGAGCAAAAAAACTGAAGCAGATTTTGCCATAGACTCAAGTTTGTGTGAAACCATTGTTGATGATGTACTAAGACTTTTGGTTTTTAAGTTAACCGATGAGTTGCAAGGGCTTCAAAAGGAGATAGATTTCCAAGGGTTTGTAGTTAACATGTATGCCTCTAATGCAAAAGAGGGAAAGAAAAACTTGTTAAAAGCTACTGAAGAACTCCAAAAGTCCAAAGAGGACCTTTAGTTCCTGACACATAAAGTAGCAAGTACCAAAGTATGGATTTTTGGTTTAGTGCAACAAATCCAACTCATGGCCCACGAGGATGGGATAACTGTTATGCCCCTTCCCATTGAGAACCCTGCAACCATTCCTAATAATTGTCAAATGGATTTAAACTTTGCAGCGAGTCCAATCTATGGGTTGTTCTATGCTTGTAACAACATTATGATCTCATCTTGTGGATGTTTTTACCACTATTTTTGCATGGGCATATACTTGGAGAATAATCCTAACATTTTTGCTAGTCCAAATTGTGGGAAAGTATTATCTAAAGACTAGATCACAAGTTCTAGATTCAAGCAAATCAATGTGTTGTTGAAGAAACCCAAGGTGGAGAAGTTGTCCACTCCCAAATTTACAAAGGTTGCCCAATTGGACCTATAGTCAAAAGATTCCACAATTGGTTAGTAGCTTTACCATTACCTTTTTCAATTGAATTCGTGTGAATTAAGATTGGTCAAATTCCAAATATGATAATTATGTCTAGTACTAGTAGTGCAAGTATAGGTTTTTGAAGGTTCATGAATTTGATAAATATAAAATTTCTACATGTCTTTACTTACCTTGGGCTATTAAGTAGGGCTAATGAACTTCAAAATAACCTTTGAACAACAAGTAGATACCCTGATCTACTCTCGCTTAGATTAGTTTCTATTATGATCTTAATCAGATTCAAAACATGTTACTTTGAAGTATTCCTAATAATATTCCTCATAGGATGTTCAAGCTAGTGTTTTTGCTTAGCATCTAGGACAAGTAGAAGTGATTTTACAAGTTGTCGTCATGGAAGTTTAAATTATGCCCAGTAGTTTTCAAGTGAATCCATTTTTTTCAAAATTGAATAGTAGGCCTACCCAATGATTTTTATGGTTGTATCATGAGAGCAAATGATCTTTAAGTAGTTTTAGTAAGTTACAAGCATGACAAGGCTTTTCTCCACTGGTCTTATTGTCTTACAAGTAGGACAACTAGTAGTTCAAGTATGTTGTGGAAATTGTTGAAAAGTCATAAAAATTCAATAAAAAACACAAATTGGCTTTGTGTCTTTAGATGAACTTAATCATGTGGGAAATGCACATCGTCATGTTAATGGAGTCGTGCACCTCTGTGAAGGATCTAATCAAGTCATTAAGTACCCATTCTACTTATAAACATAAATAGCTTCCATGGGCCTTAGTAGATGTTGTATGATGTACAATACAATACTTAATACAACACATAAGAAGACAAAATAAACTAGTTTATACACTACCACTAGGTGTCTATGCCCGCATGTTTATGGGTGCATGCACTAAGGAAGAAAAAAGAAGTAGTGAGAAGGAGGGTACATGACAATTACAGAAGAGAAGCAAATCAGCTTGTACAATTGAAAAGCTGATGCAACAGTTGCAAAGGTGGGTGATGATGGTGCATGGGCCACAAAGGGATGCTCTAAAATTTCTTTAGCTGATGGTTTGTGGGAGGTCACACAAAAGTAAAAATCAATATGGATCCATGTCCACGCAGTAGCAAATATCATATTTTGTGAACTATAAATTCATTGTCTTCCCATTTGGATATAATAGCATATCAAATTGTTGTAGGCTATTGGTTGGAAGCCCAACAAATTTGGCATCATTTGAGATTTGGATTGCAATTTAAACTTGTTTGACATCATTTGCATTGAAGATGTAAGCCAAACAATTACATGCCTAGGAATATGAAGTTTAGAGGTTGATCTAATTAGGCTTAAAAGGGAAATGAAGATACATGTTGAGTGAGTTTCATATACATGGTAAATTTTATGTTGAGTTATAAGCCCTATTGGAATTGCTTTGCAGATTTGCCATCATGATCTACATTGTAGTTTAAACACAACATGCAATTTATTAACATCATTTGCATTGAAAATAAAGGAAAGAATTTACATCAATGAGCACAGAATCAGGAGGTTAATTTAAATGGGCTGAAAAGGGTACAACAAAGTTGAAACATCATGGTCAATTCTATGTGGAATGAGAGGCTAGTGGAAATATAATCCATTCAAACCTCACTAACAGTTTTCTCACATCACTTGCTCAATATCATTTATAGTGAAAGAAAACCAAGCTATTATCTTCGTGCATATCTATAGTCAAGAAGCTGATTTAATCAAGTTGTAGAGGGAAGCAAAGCTAAAGTTAACTAGTTTTCATGTGTCATTATGTGACAGAAAACAAGGAAAGCTTGGCATCTGGATCATTTGGAATTATGAATAGACAGTGTAGTTCACTAGTTAGTGAAACATCTTTGACAAAACTCATACAAAAGTGGCCACTCTCAGACCTGCAATGGTTTTGAATGTGCATCAGAATTAACCACATGGATCATCAGACAGTGCAAATCATACACACATAAAGACAAAGCATAGGAAATCTTAACTTTGTAAAATGTAAGAATACATGCCACGTGTTTATGTGGTGTTTTTCTTAAGAGACCAAAAAAACACTGGAAATGATTCATAAGGCACTTGGTTCACCTTGAAATATAGTTGAATTTGAAATGGGCCTCCATGATCTTCATAACCTTGGTGGAAAATAATTTGTGTACTATGTTGTTGGTTCACCTTATTCTCAAGGATAAGGGCTTCACTGGACATGTCTAGTGATAAATATTTTAATTTTTTTTTCAGCTTTCGGAATCAGTTGGAAGATTGTGAAAAAAACATGTTTAATGGTAGAATACAAAGGTAAAGAACCTGTTCACTGTCTATAGTTTTTTGGCTATCTCAATGGTAAAGTAATGCCAAAGAATTACTACCCCCACACAACTACTCAATTCTCAGTCTTGGCCCCTATTATGGGAATGCCCCCACCAAAAGGGGTAATTGAGAAAAAAAATGAACATGCTTATGTATTTTTGGCTGTGTATTTGAGCCATGTCTAGAAAACTGGAAAGTTTTGCAGATTTTTTTGAATTTTACAAATTCATTGAATATGTGACAGTTCTTTAAAAAATTCACAACAGTGCCAATTTTCACACACACACAAAAAACTACTCCCTCCTTCCAATTGTTTCATTATCTTAAGTAAATTTTGATCATGCCACTCTTCCAGCCTAGGACAGGAAACACTTTTTCACCGAATTTACCTACCACTTTTTCAGTGTATCCACATCCATCTACCTACCTAAAACCAAGTTGAATAATTATTTGGAAGGTGAAGAACAGGTTTTCAGGCTCTTAGTGGGTTTTCATTCTCAGGAAGAGCTGAACAACCGTTCCTTACAATTCCTTACATTGCATAAAGAACCCTTACAAAAATGGGGTCATCCATGAGCGTAAGGACCCGTTTTGCTTTTCAGGGAAATTCTGTCAAGTAGGTGACTGAAATTAAAAAGGAAAGTTTTGAAAAGTTCTTCACAGAATTGAATTACCCACAACAAAGTGACGATGGTTGTTAATGTACTCGATTTTGCTGCTACACAAGTAAGTGGATCCTCTGGAAAATGTCACAGAAACCTAGTTTTTCAAAATCAATGTGAATAGCTACCCAGTACTTACTATAGGGGGTCTAACAATCGATAACCCACTTGATACCGATCCACCACGATTAATATCCTCACTTGAACCATTCATATTCATGGGATTCATGAAAGCACATCATCCTCGTACTGTCCAGTATAAACTAGTGCCGTATATGAACTCGAGGATGGTTCACTGGAAATTACTACAACTTGATATGATTATAAAATGGATCAGGTACAAATTTTAATTCTAGATATAGTGAACGCTAATTGACATCTAGAAATTAAGAAACTACTCCTGCCCCACCAGATGTTGATGCTTTGACTCCTGCCGTACTGTTCTTCTGTTCGCACTAGCTGCATAACTTCCATTACAGGCAAGTGTACAGTAAGCGCAGCAGCTGATCTGTCACGCTCGGTTGAATCTTGACGTCGTCTTATGTATCTATGTCGAAGCTGTTCAATTGCAGTGAAG
>Ga0116231_10001932_pt1 | contig 43194 bp, 27 predicted proteins | sample S1TSphgellanicum_2_FD_89695 | JGI IMG/M metagenome (GOLD analysis project Ga0116231, IMG submission 89695) | Host-associated microbial communities from peat moss isolated from Minnesota, USA - S1T2_Fd - Sphagnum magellanicum MG | ecosystem: Host-associated > Plants > Peat moss > Unclassified... | reverse complement strand
CTCAACCCATCCTTTTTAATTTACACAGGGGGTCAATGGGTTTTGCTTTTTTTTTTTAACTTTTTTTTTTTCCCCTGTCCCCTCTTTTTCCCCACCCCCCCCCCCCCCATTCCTACAAGCTCCAAATGTTTTCTTCTTCTCTTCATTCTGGAGCTTTGTTTTCTTGATGTGCTTTCAACAGTTCTTCCTCTCTGTAGTAGTTCTTCCTCTCTACAATGCTCTCAACAGTTTGCTATGTTTTGCTCTCTTTTGTGAGTTTTGCACACTAACTCCAAGCAACACTCTACAAGTTCTTCTCTTTTGAGCTTTATGCACTAACTCCAAGCTTAGCGCTCTAGCAATTCTTTTCTCTTGAGCTTTGTGCATTGACTCCAAGTGGCATTCTAGGGGTTCTTCTCCTTTAAGCTTTGTGCACTAATTCCAAGCAACGCTTATCTTTCCTTCTTATTTCTTTTTGTTTTTTCATTATGTCTTTCCTTGAATTGTCCATGGATACTAAAATAGATTACATTCTTTTCACAATATGCATTGCCTTGTTGATTGATGTATTTAGGAAAATTTGTTTTTTGCAACAAAAGCTATAAGCTTAGTGCCCTTCTTCAACCCCAACTTCCTTCCACCAATTGAGCAACACTCTAGGATTCTTCTTACTTTTGTTGCATTGCATGAGCTTTGGCTTTCGTTTCTTTGAATTTGTTGTCACAAGAATTGGGTCATTAGGTCAAGCCCAAGAACATTACGTGGTTTTCTAGGTTTTGTTGACACAATTCTATGAAGTAACTAGAAAACTTCCACACGAACAAAATGATTATGTTCAGCATTGTAGATCATTTACAACCCACTTTTTAAAAGTAAGACACCACCTACCACAAGTCCATACCCATAGAAATTTGTGTTTGTTGTTCTATCTATAACCTAGTTCAGGGTGTCAATTTCCTTATGTGTAGTGAACTCTTTGACATAGGAAAGTCTATAGTATCTTTAGTTTTGCATGAGTTTGTTGATGCATTCATTTTTTAATATAGGTTTTTAATTTCTTGGCCTTGGGGAAAAGTAATGAAACTTCTTGTTGATGAATTTCAAGTTTGGTGAGGTCTTCCAAATGTGCAAGGTGCCATTGATGGCATTCATATATCTATTGTTATACCTTTTGTATATTTCAAAGGCTATTATTGTCACAATTTTGGTGGGTATAGTGTGGTAGCACAAGCTTTAGTAGATTGTAAGAAAAAATTTATTAATGTCTTTGTGGGTTTTCTTGGAAGTGTGAATGATTCTAAAGTATTGTGTAGATTTGCAATTTATAGAAATGCACATTATCATGCTTTGTTTACATCTAACAATTTAACCTTTCAACATGGTTTTCCACCTTATCTTTTAAATAACAAAGGTTATCCACTCATCACTTGGTATGACTCCTTCCAAAAAAGAAGGACAACATACAATTTTGGAATTGTTGTATAATTGGAAGCATAAACAAGGCTACTATGTCATGGAGAATGCATTTTCAAGAAACCTTTAAGGAATTCCTTACCAAAACTAAATTATATGTTGCATTTCTATTGGATGCTTTCACCATTTGTTGTTTATTACATAATTTATTATGATTTTAGACTCAAACTACAATTGAAAGATTGATGTGGGTTATTATTTTTGAGATGTAGCAAAATCCAAAACTGGACATGGCACAAAGGATGTTCGATACAATTGAAGTCAACAAACATCTACAATTGAAAGGCAAAAATGGTTTAATGATGCAATGCACAGGGAGTTGAGCATTCATCTCAAAAGATAAAATCCTTTAACAAAATCATCAAAGAGGTTTAGAATTTACATACCTTTGTAATAGTTTAACTACTTATCTACAATATTCTCTTGAAGCTTTGATCTTTTCTCCTTCAAAACCAAGTTTATCTCATGCATTTGTTGGATAGAATCCACTAACTAATGAATTCCCCATTTTGTGGTTTCAACAATGTTTTTTTGTGTGGACGAATACTTGCATTTTACACCAATGTTGTCAACATTCCTTTCTCCTCCATATCTTACATTGTGATTTTTTTTATTGAATTCAATGTTTTAAGCTTATGTGTTAAAGTCTTGACTCCAGTGTGCATAAGGGTCTTCATTGGGGTCTTTAATGGTGTTTTTTTTACAGCTTACATTGGACTCTACATTGGGATGCTTCCAAGGTTTGCCATAGCTTTGTGAATCACTTCTTAGAAAGATTATGAATGTTGAAGTGGCATTATGGTTTGTGGGCTTATAGTTTGATCAAGGCTTAAAATTTCTTTCCCAAATCCCCAACTATCCTCAGCTCTTGACAAATCTTCATACTCAAGAAAAACTTACTCTATCTTTATGCCACTGCCATTGAGACCTATTGGTTCATTAACAATGAGTTTGAGTCCTGGATGGTGAATGTTGTTTGCATCTTACATTAGATCTTGGGTGTGTAGAGGACTAAACATTGGCCTCTTTCCCATGAATTTTAACATAAAACCATGGTAGATGGTGTGAAATCTTGTCTTGCATACTCATAGCCCAATAGTTTTCATTTTGAGCTATTCCTAACATATGATTAAATTTTTTTTTGAATTTTTAAAAAATGGATCCCCATTTGTCTTTGTAGGCCAGGTCATTTTTCATGTGCAAAGAAAGACTAACATTCATCACCATCACAAAGATTTTTTTCCATTTTGTTACCATCGTCTCAAACTAATCACAAGGGTTAACATTGTCCAAAAATCTAGCATGTTCATCCCACTTTACATTGATGAAAGCTAATACCTCCCCATGCTCTCAATTAAATTGCCATGGTTTCCTCAATTAGACTTCAATTGATGCATATGAACATGCTAATTTCTTCTTTCCTTCGTTTTTTGTCTTTGATGGACCTTCTTAATCATGGATGAGAGCTACACCTTTGGTGAGCAATGATGAATTGTTTGCTAGCATTGAATTATTTGGGCCATATACATAACACTACATTTTTCTTTGTAAATCTACAATTTTCTGAAGATTTAATGTTTGCATGCCATGTAGGATGCCACATAGGAAATTGTGTTACCAAACATTTCACATGTGAATAGTAATCTTGAAATGCGGTTCTTAACACGGAGTCACCATTGACTTAACACTTTGTGTGAATGGTAATTTAGATTGAAGCCAATATTCTGGTATCTACTTGCTTTTTTGTTTCACAAATCCTAAAGAGATTTGGTGATTGGTTCCTTCACCCTTGTTGGAATTATACTTGTAGTGTTCAAATTGCTGCAAGGAATTTGGAATGAAGATTGAGCAGCAGCCTGCTGGTATGAAGCATGTGGTCGCTTCAACGTCCGTGTGAGATTATGTGGAAGCTGTGCAACTACAGGTGTTCCACAGGATAGATTCCAGGGCCTTAGGAAGACCTCTGGCTCTTTTATCATAGAAATGCTGAGTGGAAGAGGAAGGGAAGGCGTTGTTTGGCGTCCTTTGGACTAGTGTATAATTCAGATCTGAAGAATTGAAGAGTAACAACTCTCTTTATGCAGACCGATGTGAAGAATTGAAGAGTAAAGTCTATCAGGTTTTGTTGAAAGCTGGAACCAAGGACAACGCTTGGTTGGCATATGGAGCTGAAGGAAATTTTGTGTAACTTGGCCTTTGATTTCATGACCAGAGTGAGTCTGCAGGAAAATGATGAATCGAGCTTCCTACATTTTTGAGGCAATAGCAATTCATGAGGCAAAAAAGCTGAATGCTTCATGTTCTGGTGAAATTTCAGCTAAGGAAAGGAAGGGGGAGATGCTCTTCCTGACAATCATCATGAGATATGTGTTTTGCTCTCTAGCTTGCTGATACAAGTTTACCCAGTGAACAAACTTTGGCTTTCCCAAACCTTCGAGGATCTGAATTATTTTGCAAACAAAAAAAGATGCGATGGGTGGCGTTGGAAAAGTAAATAAGTACAACCTGGATGTGAGAGATTTTTGCAGGGTCACATACTGAGCACCTCTGGAGATGCTCTAGCAATGAACTGTACTCTATGGCGGAAGGGACCACAACAAAAAATGGGACTAGACTCTTGTGATTGAGAGGCGCATCCGAATGATGGAACAATGATCTAAATCCTATGAAGGAGAAAATTGGAAGCTTTGATGGTGCTCTACAACTACAGATGGAGTGGTTGAAATGCGGGGTAGATTTACTAGAGATCAGTTATAAGCTGAATCGAATCAGGATATTCTCCAGGGAGACAATCCTTGATGTAAGGGACAAGCTCCAAGACGGAGCTGCCATGCAACTCAGGATCATGTGGGCAAGACAAGTATCTCTCTGGAGTGTGGTAACAAGCTTCTAGTGATTGTGCTTTCAAACAACCGGCTTGCTGTAAATCCCCTTCGATGACGTCTTGCGATGCAATCACCCATGGTTGCAATGCTCCATATGAGTGAGCAACATTCCCGAATGAAGATCGAGGACTGACAATCACATCGTCTGACAAGCTCAAGAGAATAATCTCCACCAGAGCTTGCTCATCTTCTTCTCTGCTGAATAGGGATTGCTGATGATTGCTAGTTAGCTGCACAACAGTCACCTGCTCGCCTGTATTTGCTGGTGGCTGTTGCAAGTAATCTGAGCGCAGATATCTCTCCAAGGTGTCATATAGGGAAGCGATAAAGACGACGGTGGTGGTGTGATTCACAGCTGAAGCTGCTGAATCGTCAACGGATTGAGCATCCCCGGGGTTCGATTCTGCAGTGGACGAGTTGGATTGCGAAGTTCTTGTAAGGTCGGACCTGGCGGCCGCCTGCCCATGCTGAGGCAGCATGCCATTCTCTAAAGCGCATTTTTGGGCGCGCATTTCCCACAGGTGCAACGGTTCGAGCTGCGAGTCTGTGTAACGGATCTGAATACCGAGGCGTCGGTGTGCATGATCCGGTTGCATCTCACGGACTTGCTCCACTCGCTGCCAGACACTGTCTCCCGGTAGAATAGAACGTCTGAGGACATGTGTAAGCACCAATCGAGACGGAAAGAGGGACTCTAACGTCGTGCGAAAGCTTGGAATTACAAAAAGCTTGGGAAGAAAGTGTTGATTGCCCTGGAGAAAAACCCATGGCACGTTGCGTAAGAACTTCTGCTCGGTGATACAAAAGAATCTATTGTCAGGTTGAACTCTCCAGTAATATCTCATTGACATATCTGTGGCATGAACAGTAGTAGTAGCTGGGTCCTGAGATCCCACAGAACGGTCGACTTCCGAAAGGAACTGCTCAGTAGATAACCAGAATGCTGATGGCACCGGAAAACCAATCCTTTCCTCATTCACCTTCCAAGAGGAGCCCTCAAAAGGCTCGCACAAGATGTCTGGCAGTGTATTCGTGGAAGGTAAAAGCAACACACGTTGTGTAAGAACCGCGTAAATCACACAGGACGCAGTGATGTATATTTGGTTACCCAATCCTGATTCAGGGTACGTATTACAGAGTAGATAGTTGCAACCTGCAGGGGTGCTCGTATCTCTCTCGAGGAAGTAGAGGGAAATGTCTTGAACCTTGGTAGTACAAGTCCGGTGAAGAATCTCATACTCACGAAACACTGCATCCCAAGCTGCAGGACTGGCATCTTCCACATGTTTCACGAATTTCCTGGCAGCGTACCGCAAAGGAAGTTTCTCTCGACTGATGCAAGGATTCTTTTGGTGCCATTCGTTCCTCTCGATTTCACTGAGAGGCTGAACAGGTTCTCCTCCATTAACTCGCATTGCGACTGCTCTAAGTTCCCGGATTAGAGCTTCAGCGGCAGCAGGCAGCGTGGTAGTCGTACTAGACTCTCTATCACCACCACTAATACCGCGAGTTCCACCTGGCTGATCAGTGGAAGATGCAGCGCCAGACTCTTCCAAGGCAGCAGCTACAGTTGGTTGATGAGTGGGAGCTGATGCAGCAGCTGGTTGATCAGTTGGAAGTGCAGTAGCTGGTTGATGAAGGGGAGATGTCGCAGCTTGTTGATCAGTTGGAGATGCAGCAGCTGGTTGATCAATGGGAGGTGCAGTAGCTGGTTTTTTAGTTCGAGATGCATCTGGTTGATCAATGGGAGATGGAGATGCAGCTGGTTGATGATCAGCGGGAGATGGAGCTGACTGATCTGCGGGAGCTACAATTTCTTGATCTAAGGAAACCCCAGGCTCTACAACTTGATCATCTAGGCTGGGAGCAGCACCAACCACTGCAAGCGGCTCTGGTGGATCTATACCAGTATGTTGTTGTTGCAAAGCAGCAGCAGCAGCAGAGCTGACTACTTCAGCTGGTGGAACATGTTCACTAGAAGAAACTGCTGCAGCTTGTTCTACCAATTTTTCTCTGTGTTCGTCGGCGGGACTGAAATCCTCCCTACTGAGCAAGACCATGAGGCTACAGAGAAGGAGAGAGGAGCAAGCCAGAACTACAAAGAATTTCTGACCACCCATTGCTCCTCGTGGTGGTGTCAACATATTACCCACAATGTTGCAAAATTTCTTCTTCGCCCACATGTCTACAATTCTAGATGTGAACAAACTTGGGCACAAGCTTTTTTGGGCATGTTATTTACATATCCTTTCTCACTAAGTTTTTGAATACAATAAATTCATTATATTTCACTTCTTTCTTTTCTCTTGGAGAGTTTTTGGCATGCAAATAGACCTTATTGAAAGACTATAATATATTACGATCTAGACATGTTTGCCCAACATGCCATGTTTTTTTTTTTTCTTTTGGCATGTTCTTCTGGGTTTTAAAGCACTCAGAGAAATTTGCTAGTCCATTTGGAGGGCAACTTATATCCATGAATAACCCGCCTAGAAAACAGGACAGATCTTACCCCTACATATTTGAGAAAGCGAAGGACCTTACAACTATTAGTAGGTTTAAGAACCTTCACCCTCCTATGCGTCATTGATCTACTTATATCTAGATTCATGGTAATTTTCACCCTGTGATTTACATTAGGTAGGGTAAGCAGGCCCATTACAAAACACAGGCCTACCACCGGACGGCCCCATGGCACAAAGGGTAGCTGGTAAATGGGTGCCCACGCCCCTTTGATTGTTCAAGACCAGGTCAGTTAATACTAGTATTAATGTCTAGTATTAATTGAAATTACCCTAATAGTGAAGTATTGAATTTACCCTGATTTGAATCCCTATAACTACTCAACTAAATAAATAGTACAGGGAAAATTCTACTTGACGAACAGAAGTACTAATTAGTAGTTTTTTATACCACAACTACTCAAATTATAAATAATTAAGAACTTATGTGAAGAGAAAGAGAAGATGGCAGGGACTGTCCTTTAGGTCCACTGCCCTACCATCATAACTATAAACTATTCTAGTGGTGTGAGACCAAAAGAAATATAGAAAGCAATAGATTAGGATAATGAAACTGGTGGGTAAGGTACCTTCCACACCCCAGAAAGTACCTCTAATGTATTAGAATGATGGCCAGTGAGTTTGCAAGCTGCCCACAGCTACTATCTACCTTCCACAACACCTATAGAACCTTCTGGTGGTGTTTTTTATCATTTGCAACCCCTTGCAAACCCTTTGATGGTGCTACCTATCACCTGCAACAATGTCTTACCCTCTATAGAACCCAAAAATGAGATATTACCTCACTACCACTGCCTTCCAATGGTAAGTATCTCCTTATCACAAAATATGTATATTATTTTAGAATGTAAATTAGAGAGCATATAGTACAAGTACAAAGAAGTAACGAACTTTATATAAACTAATGTAGCTACTCTCCCCCTTTCCTCTTATACTCAAAGTGCAAAAAGAAACAATTAAACATGCTTACTTTCCTCAACCATTTTCCATTTCAAAAAATACATAAATTATATTTTCATATTCTCCCTTTCTCTAATGGCACACTTTATTTTTAAGAAGAGATAGATTATAATAATGTAAAATGTAATACAATATAATGATCCACAATCTCTTTCTATTTAAAGTACTGCTAATCCCTTTTCTCCCATACTACACAAGATCCACATACTTTCCATGAAAATATGCCTTCCTTATCTTAATCCTTCTTAGAAGTTCCTACATGATTATTGAATATTACCACCAACGATTCATTTAACTAACCCCATTAGTTTCATCTTTTGATAAAGGATAATAAATTATTATCACTATTAACCTTAGAATTACAAGGACGCCCATGGCACTAATTAATTTAAGAATTTCTAACTTTATAAGTATATCAGTTCATTGAACACAAGTGATCATAAAATCACAACATATACAAAGCAACACAATGTTTGGTTATGGGGGTTAGCTTGGCCTTTAAAAAGCATTGTTAACTTGATTTTCAATGTATATAGTAATTGGTCTACTTAACTAGTAACCAATAAACATTTTGATTGAAGATATTTTAATTTTTGATTAACAAGTTCAAAGTATAATCTGTTTGTTACAAGAACTAATAACTGAACAGTTGTAGTAATCGGTTAGTTAAGAGAATAAGAAAATTGAACTTATGACTAATAGATTGTTGTTTTAATTTTTGAATTGTATTGGCTAATAATTGTTTAAGTTACAATAACACTATGAATTGGTATAACTAAAAGGATTTGAACATAGAAAAACAATTTTCCTTTCCATAATTTTGTTTGTATTTTTTGGAAAAGTTTTGGATTTTTGAATCAAGATTGTTGGAGACTTTTTTGAACATTCTTTTCCTTTTTGTTTTCAAAATGTTAGCTTGAGATTGTTCTTCTTGATGCATAAGCAAAAAACTAAAATACTTCTCATTTTTTTAATGTTGAAAACTGGAGCAACCCGTTGATGCAAATCAATAAACCAAAGTTGTAAATTTGAGATTTAAAAAAAAAACTACATAGGGCTGAAAACACCTTTAACATTTGGCAAGCACACAATGGAACAAAATTGTAAGCAAAAAAATGCTTATGCATTTTGGTTTTGTTTTAATGTTTTAGGTTTGGATATGTAGTCAATTTTAGGAGTTTTCTAAGCTTTTTTTTGTGTCCATACTTTATCTCTTTTTTTCGTTATAAATAGTAATCACAAATTTCCTTGGATTCACATGCTGAATTTTGATATTTTCATTAACAATTTGTTGATCAAAAGGAAATTTAAATTAATGATTTCTGAAAGATGTCAAAAGTAGCCACAAAAAGGCCTTAGAAGGCAATTGGAATTAGAAACACCACAACAACTTGTTTTTGAGGCGATTCAATCATAAAACATGTTGTCAAATTGAGAGAGTACAACTAGTTGAAGCTCCTAGCAATGAGCCTCAATAACCTATTACAACAAAAATACCTTTTCATCAAATACTCGTAGAGTACGAGGAAAGAAAGGAACAACAAGAACCTTCAATTGGTTGATTTTTGACACCCCAGCAATCGTCCCAATAACAGAGGTTGGATGCACAACCGAGTGAATAGAATATCAAACTTGTTTAACACACCAATGAAATAACCTTTGCAAGACATCGATGGCAATCTATGACACTCAATAACTATATTCCCATAACAACTACACCATTTCAATCAACACTAGTTGTTAGGTATTATACATATGAACAAATTCTTGTTTTGAATCCAACCATAGCTTATTCGAAATTGGAGTGTAATCAATTTTTAACCTAGTTGGAACAACTACACAATTTGGAGCGAAGACTTGCACACCAATCAAATTTTCAGGTCTATAACCATACCTTAAATTGGCAATTGCAAGTATGACAAAATGTACCCTAATTAAGCATAAGGAAACTATAACAATTTCACTACTAAAATTTTTAATTTTTTTTACTAGATTTTTTTGTCAAAAAAGACCCATTATGGACAAGTGTAAAAAAAACCTCTTAGTCATTTTGGACAAGTCATTTTGAACCTATCCATTGTGACTTGGCCATGTACTTTTTGACTAGGCCTAGGTTAGCATTTTTGACTAATCATTTCAACTGATAATTTTGACTAGTCAATATAATAGTTTTTTTTATCATCACTCAATTTTATCGATCACCAACTAGAATTTTTTTTATCATTATAGGACTATGGTGATTAAAAATTGTTTTGATTGCCATAGGGTGTGAGGTGACCAAATGATGTGATTTTCAATCACCCCTAACTATTTTTTAAACAATTCAACTTCATTTTGACCTTAGGTTGACCTTATTTTCACATGACCCTAGGCTACATCTAGGGTCCAAACTAAAATGTCCCTTTTTAACCTACATTAAGACTAATCTACAGAGGACCACAAGTTATGGTTGTAACAACAAATAACAAAGGAAAATGGATACATCAAACCTTAATTATAAGAAGCCATAGATGTAGTTGAAAGAGGTAGATTTGCGTTCACTAAAAGCAATAAGCATGGAAGAGACTAGTGACCTCCCTTTTAGACCATTTGTTTAAAAAAACTAGATCATCAAATCATGGGCCAATAGGGGTTGTAATGGATGAAAAAGATGTAGCAATAATAACATGGATCTTGACTAAGGTCCAAGCATGGTAAAGCAGACCAAAAAGTATGTCCACCCAAATCCAAATGTTAAATATGACAATTTTTCAACATAATCATAAGAAAATATATTCATTTTTTTAAAAAAGTCTCATCATGGAAGCTTGCTACCATTGTATTTTGATGAGTATAATATAAAATTTGAAAAACTTTAATACAATAACAGTAGGTAACAAGTAGGAATGAAACTAATGGGTTAATATTCTATTCATATTTTTACATTTGATGTTAAATATATTTTGATTCTACTATGAAAAATTTAAATGTCCACTAATATTTTGCATGCCATTGACTTAAAATGGAATAAAGGAATAATTTTAGTATTACATTGAATTCTCGAGAATGAATAACCAAGAAAACAAAAATAACCAAGATTAGAAACTTCAAGGAACAATCAAAAGGATTAAGATCAAGAACTTCAAGGAGGAACAAGCATAACACAAAGTTAGAGGGGTCCCATTCTTGAAAAAATTGATCTAATGTTTAATAAGTGTTTTTTTCAAGAATGGGACCCCTCTAACTTTTAAAGAATTATTTTGTTCATTTTGTAACCAAATTGCACAATTCAAATGCCCTTGAATGCACCTAGAGGAAGGCTACAATTTATTTGACTTTCAAAATCTAAAGATGACTCTATTAAAACCAATGTCACATTGAACCACTAAGTTTGCTGGATAATTTGTTTAAATACCTTAAAGTCCTAAGGTTGGTGGGATTTTGAAAATAAAGGGACTTTACAATGGGTAAAACACCAACATGGGAGGAATTTGAAAGCAAGGGGCCCTTAGATGGAAAACCTTGGACATAATTTTTTTATGTGTGTATAAAAATTTGACATGGATGTCAATTTACACAATAGGAAGAGCCTCCAACCTTCACCTTCTCAAATGAAACCCTAATTTAGCCTTAAAAATTAGCATGGGACATTTATTATGTTTAGAAGGAAGCAAAAAACTTTGCTTTTATTTTAATAAAGGTGTTATGAATGGGTGAAAGCATGGTAAAGTATACAATTCAATTACCTTGGTAGTCTATTTGCCAAGCTAACAAAAAGTAGGATCAAAACCTATCATAAAATTATTATACATTTAATGGTTTTACTTCAATGATAAAAATCAAGGTATCTCTTTATTATTATGAATTAATTTTTAAATTTTACATTGTCAAAATAGGTTTCAAGTAGACTTTTTAAACTGTAAGTAGCTTTTGAAACCTACATTTTGCAATGTAACATTTGTTTCAAGTATGTGTGAAGTATATTCTACCAAAGAGAAAGTAAAATTTACTAATTTTCCTTCCTTTGAATATACAATGATCTTTATGTTATAACTTCACACAAATCCATTTCAATAAAAATTTTAATGAAAAAGTACTTTTGAACACCATATTGACTAGTCAAATTCAAAAATATTTTTTCCCCCTTTTATTATTCCAAATTTTTTCAAATTTTTTATTCAACATAATGTAAACCTAGTGGAAAGCATCATAGTTTCAAAATGAAATTTGAATAAAATTTTAGTATACTTTCTTGTGTTTTTGTCAAAATTTGTCTCATTTCTTGCTCAATTCTAAATCAAGGACATTTTATTATATACTTTAGCATGCTTTCACCTAAATGTGGGTGTGAGTTCACCGAACCCACATATTAGATAAAAAAAAAATTTATTGAATTTAACTTTTAGTGTTTATTTCCTATAAAACATTTTGTTGTAAAATTAATGTAAAGGTTATTTTGGTGTAAGGTATTGTTAAAAATGATGTCCTTGGGTTGTATTAACATTTTTTGGGGGGGAAGGTTTTGCTACATGTTGACAAACACTATAAGACAAAAGTCCCATATAAATGCTACAAGGATTTTTTTGGATTTTTTTTTTCAAAATTCACCATATTCTAAAGAAAAATTATCAAAACGCATCATACTTAAACATTATGTTCATGGAGGTTGTTAATACAAAGCAAGATTTTGAAATTGTTTTACTTTTTTGGCTTACCTCCAACCAAATTTGATTCATTCCTTTTATGAAAGATCACCAATTTGCTTACTTGAAAAAAAAAACCCCTTGTAAATCAACATTTTTACTATAAAGTCCTACAAAGGATAACGGCCTTAATTTTTATGTTGTGCATGGTTCTTCAATACATGTGGTGTTTGAACACACCAGTTTCCCTTTCCATACAACTTTTTGAAGTAAAATGCATGAAATGTCAAAAAAATTCAATGTATTTCCATTATATATATACATTTCAATTTTTGGGTTGAAATTTTGCCATTTTGCCATTATCCAAATACCATAGTACATGGGCTAGTTTGGTGTTTAATATAATTTTTTTTTCTATTTTTTATCGTAAAAATAAGAATATTTTACACTATAATATTAAGGTTCATTCACAATTGGGATTTCAAAAATACATCTAGTTTTTAAAAGATTCCAAAGTCCAGTTTTAGATTTTTGTTTTACTTAAATGACAATAATTAAATTGGATCGTTGTATGCTAGATAAAAACAATGTTTTGACAAATTATTAAAAATATTTAAAAATAGTTGGATATTATGTAATTTGAATCCTTTAATGTAGTTATATTGGTTTTTTTAATACATTTTAAAAAGAATAATTAAAAAATGTACAAAATCATGCAATTTGATTTCAAATATTTTGTACTTAAAAATCATGAATTAGTGGTAATTTACTAATCCAAAACAATGGGTTATTAACATCTTTTCTGTTCTAAATTATCCTTTCCTACTAAAAGTATTGTGACAATCAAATACATTATAATGATTAGTGTTATTCATGCAACCAAGGCCATTTGTACATTCTTGATGTAGCTAATGAGACTATTGATATGTAATTATTACTTTGATGTTTACTAATTTATGTTTTAAATGCAAATTGATGGTTGTTTGGATCCGAACAAAAATGTTGTTGATATTTTTTTTAATGTTTATTTTCAATATGTTGATTAAATTGTTAAAATATAAATTACTATAAATTAATATGGACCTATGTTCTATGGTAATAATTAGGATTATCAACATCATGTTTGTTACATCATGTCACATCATGTCAATTCACTAGAAGAAATTATGTCCTTTGCAACCAAGATATCTATGACTAGAATTCCTAAATGACTATATGTATGCCTTTAATCATAAACTATTACTTTGGATCCTATGTGTAAAAAGTTATAATCATACATCAATGGGGCATGTGACTAGTAGATGATGAGGTGGTAACAAAATGAGGGATGTTAGTTTTCATCATTTTTATTTCATTTATATGGCATTCATGATTGATGACAAAGTGACATGGATGTCCAATTGTCATTATAATGATTAAAAATGACTATAAATCATTTGATATGAACATAGATAACCCTACCCTTGCCCCCCACCTACCTATGTACCTACCTATTTACTTATCTACCCACTCATTTATCAACCTACCTACTTGCTCACCCACCAAACCACCTACCTATCACCTACTTACCTACCTATTTACCTACCCACCCACCCACACACAATTCACTTACTTACCTACCTACTTCTTACCCTCTCACCTACCCACCCACACATAACCCACTTATTTACCTACCTACTTAGCCACCCACCCACCCATCCACTTCCTTACCTACCCATTCACCCACCTACCTACTTCGTCAACCTACCTATTTACCTACCTACTTTTTATTTCCTATTTCCTATAAATTATCCACTTCTTACCTATCATCCTACCGCTTGCTACCTACTTAATAGTCTTGTAATGATATGAAATAAACATGTGAAATAAAAAACTTGACCAAATTTGGACACCTTTTGATGTTGTGTCCATTGATAAAAACTTGGTTTATCATTGTGAAGGTGAAGGGTTCAATTCCTAATACTTACAACCTATGTGCATTCCTAAGGGGCTAGGGTAAGTAGGCTAGACTAAGTAATTACATAGGTAGGTTACATTGGTTACGTAAGTCAAATTAAGTAGATTAAACTACTACCTACTTACCTACCTTTTTTGATCTACCTAAACCTATTACTTACCTACCTACCTATCATTAAAAATATTTTATGTCTACCAATCATATTTTAATCATTCATTATATGACACCTTAGCATTATATATGGTTTGTCCTCTATGATTTGTCAATTATGACTATAGGATGAAAAATGCCACATCAAACATTAAATGACTACTTGTCTTTTGCTACTTCTTCATTACAACTACCAGCCTTTAGTCATATAATGTTTAATATGACCACAAAATCATTCATATATGGAATCATAGGTTTAAGAATTTCTTTTAATGATTCTAACACTAATGTAGCCCAACATCGCATCAATTTCAAGCCAATAGAATGTCAAACTAAATCAAAACAATAACTTTTCATGTATGGGTAAAAAACTTATTCCAATGGTGACCAAAACTTATAATTGCAAGAAATAAAAATCCAAATTATTAGATCCAACCACTTGAATCTAATCCTGATAACTAAAAACTATTATTATTATTATTATTATTGAAATCTTGACTATTGGGAAGTGACGATCGAATTTTGGTTGCCATTCAATGGTTAAGATTTTCAATTGTAATCTGACAATTTAAATCCAGTCCTGAAAATGAAAAATAACTTTTGGATTGTCAAAAAATGATGATTTAATTTCAATCACCATGGATATTTCATCATATTTTGACAACTTCAATTCAATCTTGATAGTGAAAAAAACACGGACAAAATATTGGACCATCAAAAAATTGGCAACTTAATTTTGATCGCCATCTTAATGGCCAAGATTTTTTGTTGTAATATATTGACCTAAATCCCTTAATCCAATCCCAAGAGTGAAAAATTTCTATAAAAGAAATTTAAATCACTAAAAAATAACAACTTGATTTCAATCACCATTTCAACAACCAAGATTTCCAATCACAACCAGTCCATAGCCTGGTCAGAGTTTGGCAAGCTAAATCTAGTCTTGAAAACAACCTTGAAAAACAATGAAAAATGAAAAAAAAATTGACCTTTAAAAAATGGTGACCTAATTTTTGTCACCATCTCAAAGGCCAAGATTTATAACGCAATTGATCCACTACTTGGTGGTAGTCTAACAACCTAATTTCGGCTTTGAAGTGAAATGTTTTTTTAAAAAATTTCAATCATTGGAAAATGGCAGCTCGATTTTGGTCACCATCACAATGGCCAAGATTTTTGGTCATCATTGGTCCATAGCTAGGTCACAATTTAACAACCTAAATCCACTCCCAAAAATGATTAAAAAAACAATGAATTTCTTTTTTAAAGACCATTAAAAAATGGTGACCTATTTTTGGTCGCCATTTCAGCAACCAAGATTTTTAGTTGCAACTGGTCCACAACCCAATGGTAATCAAATGACCTAAATTTGGTTCTACCAAAAATAAATAAATAAATAAAAATTGAACCGTTGAAAAGTGGTGACTTGATTTTGGTCACCATTTAAATAGCCAAGAATTTTTAGTCATAACCAGTACTGGACCACAGCCTAGTTGCAGTGTAGCGACCTAAATCCAGTCCCATAAATGACCAAAAAACAATGACAATGAAAAAAAAAAGACAATTTTGGACCATTGAAAAATGGTGGCCTAATTTCAATCATCATTTCAACTACCAAGATTTTTAGTTGTAACTAATCCACAACCTGACTGCAATTTTGTGATCTAGATCTGGTCTCAAAATTGGGAAAAATATATATGGATCATCAAAAAATGAAGACTTAATTTTGTTCAATATCTTAACAACCAAGATTTTCCATTGCAACTCATTCACACTTCCATTGTTGTCCAACAACCTAAGTCTAGTCGTGAAATGATTTATTAATAAAATATAGATTCTTATAATTAATTTCTAACTTATTAATAATTAATATTTAAACTTATTTGCATAGCAAAAATAATAATAAGTTTTTTTTTGCTATGAAAACATCTAATCAACATCAATGTTGACCCAACAAATTAACTCATCACAACCAACACAAAAATGACACTTCAGATAAGTTTTAACAACCCCCATAGATTTTCATAATTGTAGTTTATTTGGTACATAATAATGGCTTGGTGTTGACCAGCCATTTTACTCCTCTTATAGTATTCAGTTCAAATTGTGTTATCTTTTGAAGTTTTGATAAATTGAAGTTTTTATAAGTTGTGATCACCAAATATTGAAGGTTATGTTGCATTACATGTCATGAACAAAACATGCTTTCATAAGTTGAGATTTAAAAGTAGAATTTTTTTTATCTTTAGTTGAATAACTTTTGTCTTATTGTACATGAATATTTATGTTAGACCATGATTTTATGTTAATGATGTTTTCATAAATTTTTTCATTATATTTTGAATTATATGATATTTGGCATAAACATATACACCCCAAACAAATGACAATCCTTAAACCTCCTCAAATGTAAGACATAGCATTATAGACATTTGAAATAAGTGATAGTCATTTTGCAAGCTTTATTGAAAATTGTATGAATCTGATGGTAACCAAGTGGCCCTCGCACTCATCATCATGTTGACTTAAGTCTGTAATTAACATTTCAGTCTGAAATTAGTTAAATACATGTTCTTAATAGTTCACAAAAATAAATAAATAAATAAAATTCCCACTCTATACCTATCTGGTTTAGCCAATTTTAGCATTTCATTTCAATGACTCTGACTTGGAAGAGGTTACAGATGTGTCTTTGCAAAAAACACAGGGTTACTATTTCTGCAGATGGAGAAAATGGTCTGCAGGAGACAAAGGTGGAGGAATCTGGGTCCTGTAAATCCTAAACCATTCACCTAAAGACATTTCAGCACGCCACTACCTAGAGGACTTCTTGTTGGTAAAAATGATGTAGCTCTCTTTCAAACAAATGACACATCTTAATCTTGCCTAGGCATGCTGGCCTCATAGGTCCACAAGGACGATGGCCCTCCTATTACTGCAGCTATCTTCACACATACCTAGCTCTCAATCTGGTTGCATAATTCCTTTCTGCCAAAGAATTGAAAATCAAGTCTCTCAGTGGTTTTGTTTAGATATCTCAAATTGAAGCCCATACTCTGGTATCTACTCTTGTGCTTTTTGTTCCCTAAATTCTTTACAAATTTGGTGATTGGTTCATTAAACCTTGTTGGGAAACGTACCTGCTGTAGTGTTATGGTACCTACCATATGGTGTAAGCCAGTGTCGGCAGGTTCTTGATTTTATGCATGTTCAGGTCCCCAGGTTAGAGGTCAGGTTCTAGGGGCTCTGGAACGGAGGTTCCACATTTTATTGAACCGCCATTAGAACCAGACCGGGTATAATCAGGAGCAGGCCAACGCTGGTCTGAACCCTCTGAAGGAGAATTGCAAGCTTTAATAATGATGCTTAACAACTACAGATACAGTGGTTCGAATGAGGGGGAGATTGTGAAATTACTAGAGAGCTATAAGCTGAATCGCACCAGGATGCTCTCCAGGGACACAATCCTTGATGTAAGTGACAAGCTCCAAGACGGAGCTGCCATGCACCTCAGGATCATGTGGGCAAGACAAGTTTCTCTCTGGAGTGTGGTAACAAGCATCTACCGATTGTGCTTTCAAACAATTGGCTTCCTGTCCCTCAATGACTTGCGTTGCAATCACCCATGGTTGCAATGCTCCATATGCGTGAGCAACACTCCCGAATGTAGATCTAGGACTGACAATCACATCGTCTGAGAAGCTCAAGAGAATAATCTCCACGAGAGCTTGCTCATCTTCTTCTCTGTTGTAGAACGATTGCTCATGTCTGCTAGTTAGCTGCACAACAGTCACCTGCTCGCCATTTGCTGGTGGCTCTTCCACGTAATCTGAGGTCAGAGATCTCTCAAAGCTGTCATATAGAGAAGCGATGAAGACGGTGGTGGTGGTGCCATTCATAGCTGAAGCTGCTGCTGAGTCCTCAATATATTGAACATCGAAGGGGTTCGATTCTGCAGTGGACAAGTTGGATCGCGAAGTTCTTGTAAGATCCCTGGTGGCCTCCTTCCCATGCTGAGGCAGCATGCCATTCTGTAAAGCGCATTGTTTGATGCGCATCTCCCACAGCAAGTGTAACTGCTCGAACTGCGAGTGGCCTCCTGTATAACGAATCTGAATACCCAGGCGCCGATCTGCATGGTCCGGTTGCATCTCATGAACTTGTTCGACTCGTTGCCACACACTGTCATCTGGTAGTATACAACGTCTAAGGACATGTGTGAGCACCATTCTAGACGGAAAGAGGGATTCCAACGTCGTGCGGAAGATTGGAATCACAAAGAGCTTGGGAAGAAAGTGCTGATTGCCCTCGAGATAAACCCATGTCACGTTGCGTAAGAAATTCTGCTCGGTCATACAAAAGAATCTATTGTCAGGTTGATACCTCTGCTCACTCCTGATTGTCACATCTGTAGCATGAACAGTAGTAGTAGTTGGGTCCTCATGTATTGCGTCCTTGTTCTGAGATCTCACAAACAAGTCGACTTCAGAAAGGAACTGCTCAGTAGATAACCAGAACGCTGATGGCACCGGAAACCCAATCCTTCCCTCATTCACCTTCCAAGAGGAGCCCTCAAAAGGCTCGCACACGATGTTTGCCAACGGATTCGTGGATGGTAAAAGCAAGACACGTTGCGTAAGAACCGCGTAAACCAAACAGGACGCGGTGATGAGTATATGGTTACCCAGTCCTGATCCAAGTACCGTATTACAGACTAAATAATTGCAACCACCTGAAATTCTCGACGGATCTCTCTCTAGGAAGTATAGCGAAATATCTAGAACTTTTGTAGTACAAGTCCGGTGAAGAATCTCGTACTCACGAAACACTGCATCCCATGCAGCAGGACTGGCATCTTCCACATGTTTCACGAATTTCCTCGCGGCAGCATACCTCAAAGGAAGCTTGTGTCGACTGATGCAAGGATTCTTTTGGTGCCAATCGTTCCTCTCACTTTCACTTAGAGGCTGAACAGGTTCTCCTCCATTAACTCGTATTGCGACTGCTCTAAGTTTCCTGATTAGTGCTTCAGCAGCAGCAGGCAGCGTGGAAGTAGTAATACTCTGATCTCTCATATGACCACCACTAAAACCGCGAGTTCCACCTGGTTGATCAGTGGAACTAGATGCCGCAGAATGATCCAAGGCATCAGCTACAGTTGGTTGATCAGCAGGAGATCCGGATGCAAATGCCCCTAGCTTGTCGTCTAAGGCAGAACCTACAGCTGCAAGTTGATCAGTGGGAGCTGATGTAGCTGCTTGATCAGTTGGAGATACTGCAGCAGCTGGTTGATCAATGGGAGGTCTGTCCGGTTGATCAACGGGAGATGTAGCAGCTTGTTGATCAGTTGGAGATGCAGCAGCTGGTTGATCAATGGGAAGTGTGGCTGGTTGCTTAGTTGGAGAGTATGCAGCAGCTGATTGATCAATGAGAGATGCAGATGCAGTTGGTTGATGATCTGCGGGAGCTACAATTTCTTGATCTAAGGAAACCCCAAGCTCTATAACTTGATCATCTATGTTGGGAGCAGCAGCAGCGACTGCAAGCGGCTCTGGAGGATCGATACCAGTTTGTTGTTGTTCCAAAGCAGCAGCAGCAGAGCTGACTACCTCAGCTCTTGCAGTTTGCTGCTGCAATTCTTGTTTTACGAAATTTGCTATCTGTGCGTTAGTGGGACTGAAATCCTCCCTATTGAGCAATACCATTATGCTAGAGAGAAGGAGGGAGCAAGCCAGAGCTACAAACAATTTCTTACCACCCATTGCTCCTCGTGGTGGTATCAACATATGATTACCCACCATGTTGCAAAATCCATACCCAAAAATCAATTGCAATTTCTTCTTCGCCCACATCATTTCCAAACTTAATTCTGCATCCACCATCTACAATTCTAGATGTGAAGAAAGGGTACAAGCTTTTTTGGGCATTTCACGTGTACATAGCCTCACTTTGAATTACTTAAACTCTCACCTAAGTTTTTGAATACCTTTACAGACCGTACGGTAATCATTTGTCGCTTCTTTCATTTCTCTTGGAGAGTTTTTGGCATGCAAGTAGTCCCTCTGACTACTGAAAGACTATAATATATTACTAGATCATGCCATGTTTGCTCAACATGGGCCATGTCTTTTTTCCCTTTCTGCATTTTCTTATGGTTCTTGAATCTTAACGCTCTCGGATCCACTCACCGTTGGTACGTTGGGGAACCAAAAGGATTGGGTAACAAGCAAAGGACTGCAGATGACATTTTTGAATTTTTATAATATTTATTGCATTATAATCGTAATGTATTATTGTGTTTATATAATTAGAATAATGTCATGTATTGATCAAATAAAAATATCTAAAGTTTTATTCAATATTATATAAATGTTTATTTTAGTCTTTCAGAATAATTATGCTAGTTGTTTTAACTTAAATGCAATATCTTTTTTTAAATTAAAAAATGTATTAAATAATTCAATTAATTTTAAATAATTCTCAAGGATTGAAATTAGGTGAGTCGGATGACAATCAAATTTTTCAGTTGTCATTCAATACACCCCCATTGTCTGACAGTGATTGAATTTTTTCGGTTGCTTGAAAAGGCATGAGAGAAAAGCCATGAAATGACAACAAGAAGCAAGGGGAGGGAGAAAAAAAAAGGAAGAAAAATAGGGGAAAAAAAAGCAATAAAATCAAAGGGAAAATGTTGACAAGACTAAACGGAGGGTCTAAATAAAAGGGCAACAAAAAGAAAGGGGAAAAATAGGGGGTGGGAACGAAAGAAGAACAGGGGAAAAAAAAATAAAAAATGGTGAGAATGACATAAAAAGGAAAGCAAAACAAAAAAAAGATTAGTAACCAAAGAAAAAAATTTAAATGAAACGGATGAACCAAGAAAGAATAAAACGCAAAGGTATACAAGAAAAAGGAAAAAAACAAAAGGTGAATAGCGCCGAAAAAAAAAAGAAAACGAGTAAACCAAAAGGGGAAAACCCATAGAACGAAAAAAATAAAAGAAGAAGAAAACAAAAAGAAGGGTTTTCACCAAATGGCAATTAAATTTGTTCACCCCTATTAGATGGCAACCAAAATGGATTCATTTGCCAACATATTTGATTGCGACCATTGAATGGTGAACAAAATGGATTCGGTTGTCACCATCAAATTGGATCTTTTCTTTTTCTTTTTTTTAATTTAACATCAATACCCAGACCAGAGAGATCCATTTGATGACAATTACCTAGTTGGTTTGAGCAAAACATTCATGTTGTCTAGGCAAGAAACTAAGTACAAAGCTACCACTTTTTGATTAGCCGAATGCATCAATTTAGGCAATAAACTGCATGGTGTCAATTGTTTCCCTAGCTGTTGACCAAACTTGCACCGAATGTCATGGTGAGCTAGGCACCTTAACAACAGGTGGTCTTCATCCTCAACAGCTCCGAGGGGACATAGGCAACAAACCCTATCTCTCCTCGATACACTCTCAGGCTTTGCATGCCTACCACACTTTACCTCCAAACAATGGTTTGAACATCTGAACCTTAACAAAGATTGCCTGAACTGAACATTTGTGATCGCTTGCAAATAACTCTAATGTGCATATGAGTACTTACATTCTATTGTGGTGCAACAACATCTGAGTCATCAAATAGTCTATGTATATGTGAACTGGTACTTAGCTTCGTGTTTGTCCCCCCATGGATGTTCCACGGGGAGACTCGTAATGCTCTCTAGTCCCAGCACTCCTAATGCTGGGCTGTGACTTTGGTGTCATTGATGTAAAGGTTTGCGCCACACCAGTAAGCTTTCTTCTTTTCCACTTTGGCCTTCTCAAATAGATGCCATGATGGCCTCTTTTGTTGTTTGGTCAAATCCTCTTCCAGGCCCCAATGAGTACCTTTTAGGGCTACAGAGTTTTGACAGACAACTTTTCTATCCTCAGCTGTAACAAAAGTAACAAGTATAGCTCATGTGCGTATAGTCCTAGGCTTGGTCTCAGCTCTCCTGCTGAGGAACTAACGCAGTGTTGCCACAGCCTTGATGGCTAGCTTCATATGTCTTTGTAAAACCTGACTATTAACTTTATCTAGCAGTTGCTATGTTGTCTTGCCTTCTGTTTCATCAAATCGTATGATATGTGCATTGTAGGAACGTGTGGAGCGTTCCCTGGCCTCACCTTAGCTAACAAAGTTGTCCATCTGTTTGCCCATCTTCTTCACAACGTCCACCCACTTTCCCCCTGACTCCACCACCTCCTTAACAAGTTGTTTTGTAACCTCATTGTCATGACTAGCAGTAAGGGCTGACTGTTAGGCTACTGTGATACGTTCCAAAAAGTTGATGGTGACCTGCTCAAAAATCTGTTGCGACTGTGCAATTTATGCTTCGATCTTCTTTTAAGCACGTTTAAGCAACGTGTTGAACTTGTCGTCGTTCTCATTTTGTGCCTTCTAACTTTTTTCAAACTTCAGGTTAGGTGTTTCAAAAAAATGGTCAACAATTGCCAGATGTTATTCTACCTTCATTTTTCCTAACAAGTTGTAGAGTGTGCAAACGGCCTGGGCTTGCTTGCCGTCGAGGCTTAGGACACACTTCAAACTGCGAGGGTGAAATTGTGTAGGTATCGTACTCGGCCATCATTTTGACGGAAATTTTTAGGGAGCTCACATCCGAACACCAAATATGGAAATTTTTTATAGAAAAATCCCCATCTTCAAAACCTATTTCAAAAAATAATAATAATAAAATAAATAAATAAATAAAATCTTTTTTGGTTTTTGGAAATGAATTTTCGATTTCTGATTATTATTTAAGAACCTATTTCAAAAAAAAAAAAAGATTTAAAATGGCGGACTTGAATGGTAGGCCTACTAAGAAACGTAGGTTACCTATAATGTAGCCCGACGAAAGAAAGGACAAGGGAGGGGTACCAGGTGAATGAACCCTCCCACTCCTGCTGCAGCAAGCTGACGTTGCACGAGGACAATGGCAATGGCGGGCCTGACCTCCTTCTCTAAACCTTAAGTCGTCTCTTCTCTCTTCTTCGGAACACTGACAAGCGCGCAGATGCTTGCCCGCCCTTGCCCAGGCCTGCTGTCTTGCTTGCTTGCAGCGCGCTTGCATGCCAATGCACACAGCGACCCTTTCCCTCTCTCTTCTTGTTGCTACTCCTCCTCCTCCACTTGCTCCGGCTGCTGCTATTCTTGCGCGACTCTTGCGCTTCTCCACACCGACTTGCTACTCCAACTGCTGCCACTCTTGCACTTCTCCTCTCCCTCTTTTTATGAACATCAGATAACTAAGTATTAAAAAAATCAATAAGCAACTTGATAACTTGATAACAAGGTCCAAACTCAATCATTATCCTCAAATGGAGACTGAAAAGGTATAAACCCCTTTATGCTTGTTTCATTCACCCACAAGGATGGACAACTTAAAAAAACATGGTCACCATCCAATTGTGGCAATTTTTCGGATGGTGATCGAAGTTTTTCAATCACTAGAAAAGCAAAACATGCCACATGTTTTTGAAAAGCTCTTAATGAAAGCTTTCCAAAAATATATGACAGCCCTCCTTTTGTGGCAACTAAAAAACATTTGGTCATCATCTAAAAAATAATGACAATAGGATGGCAACCAAACATTTTTTTATCACCACACCTTGTCAAATTTTGGTCGCCCCCTTATGGTAATTGAAAATTTTTAGTCGACAATGCTACAAGGACTAAAAACATTTCAATCACCCTTCTCTATGGCAATCGAAACTTTTTGATTGCCACAGAAAGGCAATCAAAATACGATAAAATGTGGGTGTGTTGGATGGCAACGAAAATTTTATGGTCATCATTTAATAATGGGGGTATGTTGGATGTCAACTAAAAAAAAAGTTAACTTTTTGATGATGATTAAAATTTTACTCAACGACAACGAAGGCTTTCCAAAAACATCCGACATACCCTCATTGTCAAATGGCAACCGAATAATTTTGGTCACCATCTGACACACCCACACCATCAAATGGCAATCAAAAAAATTTGGGTTGCCTTAAAGGGAAAATGAGGTTTCAATTTTTATTTTTATTTTTTCCAAAATGATATCACAAGCCCGCACCCCCTTTAGCAACCAATAAATATTAGTCGCCATCCAATTGTGGAGGTGTGTCCAATTGCAGTCAAAAAAATTTGATCGTTATTTAACAAAAAACCATTATTCGATGGCAACTAAATTTTTCGATCGCCTAAAAATGGGGCAACGAGGGCTTTCAAAAAACATATGACACGCCCCCATTCTGTGGTGATCAAAAAGTTTCAATCGACATTAAAAAAGGCGACCGAGAACTTTTTGATCAATATAGTGTTGGTAATTGAAAATTTTAATCATCATAGGGTTTGGCAACTAAAAAAATTTAGTCATTGTACTTAATGGCAACCGAAAAAATTTGGTTACCATACCCTATAACAACCGAAAATTTAAGGTCACAAGGTTTGGCAACTAAAAAAATTCAATTGATGTACCCTATGGCAATCGAAATTTGTTTTGGTTGCCACAAAGTGGAGTATAGGGACTAAGTTTTTTCAGTCACCATAAGGTTTGTAGCGACCAAAATGGGTCTAGTTTCAATTGTCCATAAATTTGCCCATAGCAGCCCAAAAGTGTTTTAAACCTAGATTGACCTTAGGTTGACCTAGGCTAGCCCTACACTAACATGACGCAAGGGTACATCACATCCAAATGTGTTCATCATGTCATAACAAATGCACGAACGCAATGACAACCCTAATTTCTAGATGTTTTTACAAAATATTGATGCATCACAACATACTCATGTGAAAATGTATTTTACCACAAAAATAATCTTATTTCAATTGTTGGATTTTTCTCAATTAAATTTGTCTCATTTGATAGTGGGCTCTTCAATTTTTTCCTTCTTTCTTATTTTCATTTGTGAAAGCTCCATTTTTTTCCTTGCTCGCATTAAGCTCCTTTAATTTTTTTCTTTTAAAGTTAATTATATCATAACATTTTCACTTGAGAGAGATCTTTTGATTTTGGACTGTCTTTTTAACTTTTTTTTGGTTTTTCTTTTTGTGTTTTTTTTTCTTTTTTTTAAAGGATTCTCATTTTTTCTTCATGTTTTAAGCCTGGATTTGCATTTTTGAAGGTTCTTTTTTGCAATTTTCTAAAAAGTTATTTCAGGGTTTTTTGAAAAGTTTTTTCTTGGGGGCTTTTTAAAGGTTTTTTTATTGTTTTTTTGGGGTTTGTTTAGGTTTTTTTTTACGGTTTTCTTTAAAGATTTCCTTTATGGCTTGTTTTAAAGTATCTTTTAGAATTATTTAGTCTTGTTTTAGTGTTTATTTTAAGGTGGTGGCGACTATTTTAAGTTTTTTTCTTGTGTCCTATGGCTTTTATTGGTGATAATGTCTTATTAGACATGGGTGATTCTAATAGCTCTTCTTCAAGTAGTGATGAAAAGATGTTTTTAAAAGGTCACACATGCAACATGAAATTGTGTTTGTAATTACCATTGTGAGCACTATCACATTCAAGTTGTTCAATGTAAATGAGTTGGAGTTGAGTGTTGGGCAATTAGTCTATTGAAATGTGTGTGCTTAAGATGTTTTCATAACAATGCAAAAAATTCTAAGTTTGTTCAAGCTCTTAACAAACTCTAATTTGTTAAAGTTTATGAACTAGTAGAACTAGTGGTCCTCACCATCCAAGCCCATGTGGAATTCTTCAATAGGGTTTGCATTGTGATAGGGTAACTAACTAAATTGAACCAAGAGCAACAATCCAAGGTTTTATCAGATTCTTCAATGGCACTTTCATTGAAATCCATAAACCTTGGAACAATGCCACACATAGGTTATAATTTCACAAGTGTAAAAAGATGTATTATATGAACAACATGATGGTCTTCAACCACCATGGATTATTCACTTACCTAGATAATAAGTATATTAGCTCCTTCCATGATGTGAAAATCTTATGCGAATTAAACTTGTACAAAAATTGTCATTAAGTTTTTGTACATATAAGTGAGTATTTTGAATACAAATTGGGGGATGTAGGTTATATGGGTGAAAAAATTGTTTGTTATGCAATGGCTTGGGAGGTGTGAGCTTACTTTGACCATGATCTTGGTGTAGTGCAAGCATATAATAAAATATATGTAGGGTATAAAATGAAAACGAAATGGGAAATTGGGGAGTTGAAGTAGAAATAAAAAAGACTAATGAAATGATTTGATTCCACAAAGGATAAATGCAATAATTTGTTTTTAGTTGTAGTTATTTTGACTAATTTCTTACACAAATGTCATCTAAAGGTCACATACGAAGTGATTGGTGACTGAATTGAAAACCTAGTTAATTATGGCTAGGATGGGAACTTGTAATTAAAAGTTTGACACTTTAACCTTTGTCTTGAACTACACATTTGTTAAAACTCCTAGATCTCTAGTTGTTTTGAGAATGTTAAGTCTCATGTGTTTCTTCATCTCTATGCTAACTTTCATCTTTGCATTGATCAAAGTTCTCTAATCTTTATTGTTTACCACCATCTCCCATGCCATGGTAGCAAAACTATTAAACTATGACAACAACATTTCCACCTTCATATGTGTTTTACCATTTAGAGTTCAAAGTCACGTTGAGTTAGGGCCTGAGCTAAATGATGGAATAGATGTGAATTCAAACTCATAGATTGTTTGAGGATTGAAATGCCTAAATGTTACACGTGGAACATATGTCACATTAATCACACTTTATTATCTTTTGAAAACTTTTTAAATGGCATGTCGATTTATTTCTTTCAATTGTGTCAAGACCTCTTCACTTTTCAACATTGTATTATTTTTTCACTCCCATTATCATTGGATGTTTTAGTTTTCAACTTTTTCAAAGCATCCTAAAGTTAATTTTTCAAATTGTGTCCTCTTAGAATATACTTTCAAGATAAGTTGTCTTATATTTTGTGATAAATGCTAATCTTTTTCTATTATTTTAATACTTTTTATTAGAATTTTTTATTTAAACCATCAAAATTTGTAACAAAAAATAAACAAAATTAAAATTAAAAATTAAACATAGAAAAAGAAATGCTCAAAATTCCAAATTTGTATCAAAATCATCTTTATATCAAATTGAAATTTAATGAGTATGGAATTGAAAAACTAATCAAAAATACAAAAAATGATCATATGTTTTTCCAAATCCAAATAATTCTTGAACTAATTATAGTGTGAGCTCTTCCAAAAAAAATTACATCATGCATCTAATGATTTAAAATTAGAATTCCTCAAAAGATATTTCCTAGTTTCTTGCCATAAAGCAACTCAAACTATCTTTTACTATCCTAATCAATCTAACCCCATTCTGCCCTATAGAGACTGCACAATTTTCCCCTTAACATAACCCCTCCTATATTTCAAATCTCATCCTTGAAACTTGTGAATAGCAACGTACAAAACTGCAATGCAAAAGAATAACCACAGAATTACTATAACTATACTAAATGAGCTAACTGTGCCTACTAAATAATAGCTATATGAATATAATGATTTGTTATACTATTAATATCCTAAGCTCGTGGTTGTACCACATCTGTTACAAGTAATTCTTTAGTCTAAAGTTAAGCCTATGGAATTTGCTGATGCAGTTGCTGTTGGGCCTTTTCAATGGTTTATGTATGACCATTATCACCATCTTTTGGAGAATTACATCTCGTTGCAATGGATGTACCATAATCTACATAATGAAATACAATATGAGCTATCATGTATTTTGCAAAATCTATATTTATTGGTTCATGTGGCTTCAACTGCTCCTCAACTATTGTGGCATTTCTGTAGATTGAATTGCTAGCTAGCTATACATCATCTTAATCAACAAGGACATCCTTTAATCCACATCCACCCTTCATTTCTTCAAGTGCCTGAAATTGCACTTCCAGTGGTTCCCACTAGGACCTACCTAATATTGCTCCTTGTCTAACTTTTTAAAACTATCTTCTAGGATCAAGGGAGGGGACTCAAACAAAATCAAGAAAAAACATCCTTATATGCCTTGAACTTTCTCCTATATCCTACTTCATCAACTTAGTGTTCATAAAAAAAAACCTACACAACTTTCTACAAAATATCTTGTACCAAATTCCACCAAACATCAATGTTTGATGCTACAAGTTCCATGGACTGCAACTAGGTCTTGATGATAGTGTTTTGCATCAATACATTGTCATACTCTGAAAGTCTATGTTTTGAAAAGTAAATCTTCAGATTTTCAACTCATCCATAAGTACTTGCAAACATCTAGCATCATGTTGGAGTCCTTCCAAGAAATTTATGATGAACCTTAAAAAGGGTTTAGGGTTTAGGGTTTCACTGATCTGCCACACTTTGTGACCTACAGGTGCTCAACAGAAGTGATCCAATGTCAGCAATTGCAATCCACTTGGATCAACACGCAACAGTCATAATGGATTACTTTTCCAACCTGGATGTGCTGGTGCTCAATTCTGGACATCACTGGAACAGGAGAAAATGAATCTAAATAAATGGCAATCTCATGTGAATGGGATCCAGGCAGCTCCAAAGGATTACTTCAATCGCATTCCAAATGCATATACTTTTGCATTCTCTGTGGTGGTCAAATGGGTAAGTGACAAAATAGAGAATACCAATAAGCAAGTGTTCTATAGAACATTATCACCAAGGCACTTCCAGCGATTGGGACACAGGAGGAACATGTGATATGTCACATTCTTTGACAAAAATGTTACCATGATGTCAATCTGGTATGGGTTGGGCAGAGATTTAGTTGTGGAGAAGGCACCTGTGGGAACCAACCTGCAATTGCTAAACATCACTCTTTTGTCCCAACTGCCTGGTGAGGCACATATATCCACCAAGTATGGAGGAGGGAAGCAGCATGCTACTCAAGATTTGCTTACGCTTACCTGGTAGTCCTGATACATAGAATGAAATTTTATTTAGCCAGGTATAATCAGCTCCCACAAATTTGTTTCCTTTGAATGTTGAGTCAATTCATCAAGTAGAACAGATTTTCAGGTAAGTCATAGATCCCAATTTAAAATTTTCCACTCCCCTAGTAAAAACCCTAAACCCTAAACCCTTCACAGAAGTGGATTTGTGTGAAGATTAGGGAAAATATTGCATATCGCATATTTTGTTACGAACAGTATGGGGCCTGGCTATTGGTCCAAATAATCAAAACCGACTTTTCACATCATTTGGCCATATTTAGTGGCATTTGATACAGATTTTCCAAAGAATGCAACAAAACAATTACCCATTGTGGACTATTACTTGGTATTTGTCTACTTGAAATTTTGTGCAGCTCTACTGATTATTTCCCAGACTTCAGAGATTCTTGAACTCTCTAAAACCAACCAGATTTTGTATGGGACCATGTATCTAGATTGATCAAAGCATTGTTGGGGGGCTTGATCCAAACTTCCATATCTTTGTGTGTAACAAACTTAGTTTTCAGCCAAAATGTCACAACAGTAATTAAAAGTGTCTGCAATATCTAATATGACATATAGATTGTAGATATGAAATTACATAGAAAAATGTAAACAATTATTGATTATAAAGATTTAGCAAGATAGGGATCCAGGTGACTTAATTTTAAGTACACCATGTTCTACACCTCAAAAGAAAGAAACTTTCAGGACTATGCAGTCTTCAACTAAGGTTTAATGTTGACCTACACCTAGTTTTGAGGCGTAGCATCCTATTCAAAGCATGAAGTGACCTAGAACATGGGGTAAAGTCAATTATAATTGGACTTTAGACATACATAAGTTGGTGGGCATTCGCAAAATATTGCTACTAAGTTCGTAAATGTATTTGGTAGGTCACAACACCACCCCACCAGAAAATAGGAGGAAAAAAGAAAGACAAACCCTCAATAATATCACAACTGAGTTTCATTTCCAGGTGCAAAAGTGTGCTGGTTTAAAAGCTTCTAGGTTGAAAAGCTTCTAATATATTCAGAGAAGCAAAAGATTTCAGAAGACGTGGATCAAATACAAGAATGGACAAAAAAGAAGGCATTGAAGTGCGCAGGAAGCTAAGGGCCTGTGGGAAGGATAACAAACCAGCCAGAGACAATCTGGTCATCATCAGAACTGGTAGTGAACAGGTTGAAGAGGTTGCAAAGATGCTCTCCAATAATGGAACTGTATACATTGGTTTGCATCACCCTTGCAGAGGTCACAGACTTGTCGTTTATTCCTGTGCAGCAATCTTTGGGTCCAGTGCAATCAGTGAGGACAGCATTGACAATGAGGCTGAACAGTGAAACGAATTTCAAAACTTATAGCAGGCTCAGGCACATCCTCTGCATCCCGCCCACAAGAAACAGACAAAGAGGGGGGGGAGAAGGTACAAGAGCTGGAGTAAGCTGATTGGAAAATCCTGTGGCCTGGCTGATCTTGCACTTTGAATCAAATCTCATGACATGGCTTAGAGGATTCAGTGCAAGCATTACAAGAGCAAGACAACCACTCTCATTGAAAATCAAGAAAGACATATCACTGGTGTCTACTCGGCAATCTAAGCTACAAAATTGGATACTGAAACAATAGAAGGGTCCAATATCAACACCCCCACCACAACCATCACCACCACTGCCACTGTAAACCAACTGTGCAGACCTTCACCACTAAAACTATCAACCCACATATCACAGTGACCTCATTTGAAAGCTAGCAGGCTGTTGTGGCCACGAAAGTTAAACCTGGCAGATTTGCTAACTAGCTTGTAGAATCACACTCTTTTCTGGGAGTCTTAAAGGCACATTTATGCCAAGAAATATGGCAAGCAGTCTGCAGCTTTTTGGAAAACAGAGAAGATAAGATATCCAGAATTCCATTTGGAAGAAACTACATGCCAAGTACAAAGCACAAAGGTTTTAACTATGATTTAAAGGTTACAATTTTAGGTGTGACTACATTCTTCTTGCTTGTTGTAATCTTGTGTTTGGGGTTTGATTTCAAGTTTTCCACATGGTCTGATGTGTTAGCAAGGTCAATTGAGCCATCCAGGATTTCCCCCTCATCAATCAGCTCACTGATGTGAGAAACCCCACCACCATCTTCCATCACAAAATCATCCTCCAGATCATCACCACTACGAAATACAGTGCGCTTTGCACCCTCACTTGCCAGGGCAACACCTCCAGCTGAGAAGAAAGCACAAAATTTTTGCAGAAGATAATAAGTTGAAAGACTAACTTGCACTTTTGTATCAGACTTTGCTAATCCAAATTTCCATTATCATACAAGCAAATTGTCAAACAAGTGCACCCTCTCTCCAACAATTACGCATTGAGGTTGGTTTTTACTTTTACATAAGTTTTACATAAGAGTAGGCAAACAACTCATGTAAAAGAAAAAACCAAACCCATTAAAAAGTAAGTGAAACATTGGACACATAATCTGCCAACAGTATGAGAAAGATGCTTACAGATTTTTAGCTTCACACGACCATTGCCAGTATTTCTGCTACTGGCTTTCTGAGGACAGTCTTTTGCCAGGTGTGTAATCCCTCCACACACTTTGCATGACCCACCCTGCAAAAAAAAATTGTCTTATGGTTCCATCATGAAAAACTCAGCAATCCCTTCCAGCCTTTTATCTTCCTCTTCCTCTCCCAACATGGGCAGCTCTTTGACCAATCATGAGGATTTGACATTTGTGACGAGTTGAATGCCAAGCAAATTCAAAGCTTGAAATAATAAAAATCCCAAAAGAACTTCACAATACATGAATCCACATGCCTCTAGTAACAGGCAGCACAACACACACAGGCACAACAGAAAATTGATGCATATAATTTGGCATCCACTATACATGTATTGAACAATCCTCTCAAAAAGCATATTCATGAACTAGCAATATTATTGGTACACGTTCATGAGCATGAGAGAGGACAAAGGCCCAGACAAACCTTCGGATAGATGCCATGTGTATTTGATGGACAATTCTTACTAATGTGTCCCCGTTCCTTGCAAAGAAAACATTCTGCAAATGAAGTCCCACCTGCACCAGGAAAGGAGAATGACAAAAACCAAGTACAAAGCTGTGTCAATTATATCTCAAAACCTACAGAACAAAGAAGGAAAGTGCAAGCAAGAAGCTTGTTGATTGATGAATATGTGGCAAATTCAAGTTCTGGAGATGAAAACAAGGTCCTCACCATCCTTAAGAGGTTGTGGGCAGTTTGCTAGCCTATGTCCAGCCTCACCACAGTTGTAACAGAACTTTTCTTCCTGCGCATCCCTGGGGCAATTCTTCAGAGTATGGCCCCACTGCCGGCAGGACAGGCACATCTACAAAAACACCCACAGCCAACAAAAATTGATTGAGATCAAACAGATGCAACAAATTGGTTCTAGACTAAATGACTCAAAACCTGAACTTGCAGCTCAGTTTCTCTCAAAATGTTAACCAGGATTTTGACAACCAACAGTAGGGTTTTAAGTTACAGCAGACAAGAACACCACTCTTCAAGAAGGGAGGGTTTTATAACAGCATCTTTATTTCCAACTCCATAACAGACATTTGCAACATTTACATGCAAATTCCTGATACAAACTCACCTTGTTACGGTTCTCATTCTTTTGAGGACAGTTTTTGGCAATGTGATCCTTTGATTTGCAAAGGAAACAACCTTCTCCTGGTTTCATCCCTGCAGCTCGCAATGGATGCTTGCTCACAGGCACTTTTTTATTTTTCTTGCCACTGGAATTCACCTCCGAGGCTTCATCATTCCCTTGCCACAGGCGCTTTTTCGCACCAATCTTCTTCTCCGTTGCAACCTCATTTCCTGCCTCTGCCTCTGCCCCTGAATCTGGACCAGAATTCAAAGGAATTTGAGAGCAAGAAGGGAGAGACTCCCTAAACCCTAAAAATTCTACTGTACTCCATCAGCTCAAGCACTTCACAGCTAGCTGACAACCATAGGAGTCCTTTACATAACGAAATGGTCGGACGAACCAAAAGCTTGCCCAGGCTTTAAGCAGCGGCTCATCTGAGGCTGTGCGCCGCCCAAGACTATACGGCACTTCCTGCTTCTCTAGGGGGAAAAAGGACCTCAAAACAGAATCTGTGGAAAAATTTCCATACAGAAACGCACACAGAAGAGAAAGCTAATCATCTTCCAATCCCAAGAGAACCCTACATCCTTTCCCAGAAATGCTAAGCACTCCAAACCCCGTGGGTGGGTGCACACAGAAGCAACTGGAACCAATGCAACACTTACTCAAAACCATGATTTCCTCCCTAAAACTGCATTGCACTAACAATTGATACACGAAGAAACATGCATGTTTTTACTCTAAATGAAAGTTAGCGAAGAGAAGATCTCAAATTTGAAACGAAGCTACTGCTGACCTGCGGCTTCTTCTAGCTTCCGCTTCAGTGCGAGGCGCTGCCGCTTGTTCTTCATTCTACGCTCCGCAGCAACAACAAAAAGCTCTAAAAAATGTTACAAAGAGCGCAATCGATGTCGCGAAAGTTTGCGATCGACTGCCCTGAAGATCGCGATCGATTTGGCCGAAGATTATGATTGCAAATCGCTGGAAGTAAAGCTCCGTCTCCTCATGCGAAGTTTGGTCTGGTGTGGAACAGCAAGGGTTTAGGGTTTTAGGGTTTGTAGCGGGGCAACCAAGACAAATCAACGTAATACCGATAGATATTATATCTAGAGTGGCCTGTGCGGCTGGCCAAGTGTGAACTTGTTGTCCAACTAATTTCCTCTTCCAAAACCAGTTTTTGTAATTTAGTGAATTTTCAATGACAAAAATTACTCAAATATTAATGTCTCTGGCACAATGAAATCAGACTTTTCAACAATGCTACTGAGAGTGCATCCCAGTTTTCTTACAAAAATTATAGGGTAGCTGCACCTATTGTTCGGGTCTATTACTAAACATTAACCTAACACCATTAATCTAACATGTGTCATTGGTCCAAGTGTTAACACCATCAGCCCTAACCCTATCGACCATAACATTACAGAATGTCCTCCACACCAAACAGTTGGTGACATCTAGGGCACTTGTACCATCATTGAAATTTGCTATGGCATCCACACTTACTTCCAACTTTTTTGTTTTTTTTTTCAATTTTTTTTGCATTTTTGTTGGCTACTCATCTTCTTCAAATTTTCATCTACCATGCAATAGCCTTCTAGCAGTGCTTGATATAATCAGTGTTGTATGTTGTTCTTCTACATCCATTGCATTTGTTATATGAGTTTCCTTCTCCTTCACATTTGCACGTCACAATTGGAAGTCAAAGTCAATTCTTGCTCAACAATTGAGCATCATTATTTTTCTTGCACAACAATGGCAACAGCTTTCATTGTCATTTGTTGTGTTGTGTATCATTGTATTCTTGCATATTATCAATTTATAGTTTTTCATTGGGGTCCAGTCACAATAATAGGAATTGCAACAAGTATAATAAGGGTGTGATTTTTCATGTTTTAAAGTGATAATTTCATTTGGACAGGTGTTAAAATTGTTGGATTTAATTATATACCAACATTAATAATATATCATAAGAACATGTGAATTATAAAAAAACTTATAAAATGATTTCAAAAAATTTAAAAATAAAGTGATTTTGACAAAACAAAATACAAACTCTAGCATAATATTATAAAATAATATTTTTTTTAAAAAATTCAAAAATATTTATTGAAATATTTCAAAAATATTTCAAGGATAAGTGATCATAAAGGAGGCAATTGTGGTTCCTTTTATCATTTTTGCACCTATTGTTATTTTGAAATTTCGACATTTTGAAATTTGAAAGTTTGAAAATATTTGTCAATAGGTTGATTTGATGTTTGTGGTGGCATTGCTTGAATTTTGTTTAACATTTGAGGTGAAATAAAATTCATTAATACAATAGAATTAGGAATTTGAATATTAAGAGAATTCACCCAAATGTTGTTTTCCTCTTCAACTTTCAAATAATGTTGAATTGAATCATTTAAAAATGGAAATTTTTCACCTTCAAAAGCTTTTTACTAAACATTGATCTGCATTGAAATTATTAAGGTCATCATTTGGTGTAAATGTTTAAACATTGAAATCTAATTGCATGAAGTTGAATGAATGCAAGGTATGATGGCTCACTTTTAGAATCATAGTAGCAATTTTTGTAGGGTGTTTTATGTTTAAATGCATATGGTGAATAATTTAATATTAAATATATTAAATGATGATTCATTCTAAATTAACAACTTGATTATGAAAACATTTGACTACACCAATTTGCATCCAAGTTCACTATTTGTTTCATTAGATTATGAGTGAAATTGAATAAATTTGCCATGGTGAAAATGGGCAACCTTTTAGTAAATGGGGACTAGTTGATATAAACAAGTGAATTCATTAATAGATAATTGAATTCATCAATAGTTAATCAAATTCGCTAATATAACTAATTATGAACCTAGGTCAAGCACTTAAGAACCTTCACTAAGCTACTTAACCCAAGCAAAAAAACCTAACCCAAACACCTTGCCTACCAACTCAGAATGCAAGTGTGAAGGTTTGAACCTTAAACCCTTTCACCTCCATGTTTAAGGAACAAGTCCTTAATCATTGAATTATTATTTAAATGGGTGACATATTTGGTCATCATATATTATTATCCACATTCTTTTTAACCTTAGACTACTTTTGGCAATTCTTGGTTATTCTACCATAGGTTATTTTAAATTATTCTATCATAGGCCATCGTTGACTATTTTATGTTATTTTACCACATGTAATTTTTGAAAATTTTTGGTTATTCTACCATAGGCTATTTTATACCATTATATCATACACCATTATTTCAACTATTTTATGTTAATTCACCATAGGCTATTAATGGTTATTTTATTATAGGTTATTGTTAGTTATTTTTTGTTATATTACAAAATGTTATTATTGGTTATTCTCTCATAAACAATTGTTGTCTATTTTAAATTATTTTACCATAGGCTATTTTTGGATATGCTAGGTTATTTTACCATTGGCTATTGTTGGTTATTTTATCATAAGTTATTTATGGCTATTATATTATAGGTTATTTTTGGCTATTCTATTTTAAATTATTTTTGGCTATTTTAATTTATTGTTAGTTATTTTTTATTATTTTACTATAGGCTATTAATGGCTATTTTATTGTAGGCTTTTTTTAATTATTTTAAGTTATTTACCATAGGCTATTATTGGTTCATCTATTCTACGTTATTTATTATAGGTTAATCTATAATCAAAATGGACATTTCACTTGTAAAAAATGATCAATTAGTCAATTTTAATAGCTTGAAAAATCAATTTTTTTTACTAATGATTATTCAATACAATAATCACATTAATTTCATTTTAACCCTAATGCCTATCTTAGAAAGGCAAGGAACCCTTGTTTTTTTCACAACAACAATAAGAAGGAAGTCGTTAAAAACATGTAAACCAAAGGTAAAGTGGTGGAAAAAAGGTGGCCAAGGGTTTTCCTTTCACTTTCAAATTAAGGTGGTGCAACATATGGTGTAAAACACATAATAAAAATGAAACTAATTTTATGTGGGTTGTTTGGAATAAATTAGCATTAGTGGTAGTGAATATTTGGAGAGTGAATGTGGATGATTCAATCAACCAAACATGTCCAATGTGTGGTAATGAGGTGGAATCCATCTTACATAGATTTTAGGATTGCAACCATGCAACCAAGCATGAGAATTTACACACAAGGTATTGTGTATGGGTTTGCTTATGGTAGTAAACCATCCTAGACAACTACTCCAATGCAATCCAAGAAACAATCATTTTTGTTACTAAGACACAAAGGCAGTTTTGAAGTGTGGAGAACATCTAGTCTTGGTTTAGAAGCATTACACTTTGGACTCTTTAAATTGAATGGAATGATATGGTGTTCAACAATGAAAGATGGAATGTCCATGCAATTGACAAAGTTATTTGGGAAGTTTTGTTAGCTATGTTAAAACATGACATCTATGACTAAAACAAAATATGTCTAACAACCAAACTCAATCATGTCATTGCTTACGCCATTAGTCATGAATTTCTATTCTTAAATACAACTACATAGCCTTAGCCCATATTTCTAATATATGTGGCTTATGTTAAGTAGGTTAGGTGGCCTAATGTAAGCTACCTAACCTATTTAACCTAAGATATATGACATGGTAGCACTTGTCACTTGTGGTTTGTTTTATGCTATTACTAAAATTTTATTTATTTATTCATTCAATTTTACATTATATATATAATCAATATATATTACATTTATTAAACATATGTAAAGTTATGAATTTATTTCATAAAAGTAATTAAATATTTAGCATTAATTAATATGTTCTAAAATTAAATTTTAATAAATATAATATTAAAATAATTGAATTAATTAATTTATTTTAATTTCTACTTATTTATTCTAATCTATTTTTTAAGTTATGAAAGTTCATTTCAAAATATGTAAACTATGTGTTTGAGAGTTTTCTCTTCAAAAATTAACATTGAAATGTTATCATGTGACAACATTCAAAAATAAAAATAAAATAAATTTACATTTTTAAGAAAAATATATAGATGCATATATCTTTGAAAAAATGTTTTAAATGAATTTTTAAGTTTTTCATTTGAACAAAATATCAATAAAACATTGAATTTTTAAATTGACATTTGTATATGATTTAAAATGCAATATGTTTTAAATACAATTCAACTCACTTTGTATAAAAGAAAAACAAGTTGTGTTGTTGGCAAAAACTTGGTTTCCAATTTTGGAGACCAAAGTCCAAACCCCAGAATTGACATATACATGGTCAACGCCCATATGTTGACCATATGTAATCCATATGTACTTTGTATTGACCATATGTGAAAATAAGATTTTAAAAATATCACATATTATTATTTAAAATATTCAAAATAGTAAGAATTATTAAATAAAATTTGCCACATGGCAATTTGCTATTTGTTAAGACATATTTAATTGGTAAAAACAACATGGCATATATGTCTACAATCCTAGTTACCAAAGGCATTTATGATTAAAGACAAAAGTATGTTTAGTGAATAAACAAGTTGTCCATATTATTTATGTAGCCATATGTGACATTTACAACTACAAATTTAGTCATAAGTCTAGACATATTTGCCATATTACATTTTGGTTGGATTATGGCAAAGTGGCTTGGAATATGTTTTAGCTTAATCAAATAGGTTCCTAAGGTGGGAAAAAAGATCTCAAGAAGTTTGATGAGAGCTAGGGTAGGCACCATATTATTTGTGTTAATTATGCTTGGATTTGTTGGGTGGTGTTGACCTTGTAAGGGTTTCATTAGTTGATTATCAATTTGAGCACATAGTGGCATTCCTCCCACCATGGGGGTTTATTGTATTATAGTGTTTGTCTTTGCAATGAGTTATTTTCATTTGTGTTAAAAGAAAACAAGTGGACAATTTTAGAAATGGCTTGACACAAATAAGTAAGGTTGATAAAAAAACGTAAATGATGATTTGAATTGTGGAACATGATCATTCTAATTGTGACATTAAGTAGAAAAATTTGAAAGTAGCCAACCCCAAAAATAGTTTTTTGGGCAAAAAACTTTGTGCAAATTGTTTTGTCACAAGTTCAATGACTTTTGAAATAAATTGCCAAAATTCAAGAAATTCAATTTTATCCCTAGACTTTTAAATATAGTTCAAGTAAGTAGCCAAAAAAATGTGATGTTTACTTTTGTTCCTTTCATATTTTTCTAACAATGAAATTTGGTGAAATTGATTTAAATGGATAATTGCCACCTTGGTTCCATCACAAAAGTTAAAATTTTATTTTTTACAAACAAATTTGGAACTAAAATGTGAATGCAATTACAAATATGGTTTATGTTTTTACAACTAACATAAAAACAAATTCACCAATTATAAATATGGATTTTTTTGTTGTAAGTAAACCAATTTTGAGTTTTGGGGAATGGGTAGAAATATATTGCAATATACTTACGTTATGCTTAATTTTTTTTCTTTTTTATTTCCACCCATTCCCTTAAACCCTAAAACTAAACATAAGTTCACATTTTTAAAAATGCATGACATGATTGTGTTCACATCATGAGCAAGAATTTAAAATTTATGAACCACTTAAATTTTAACCAACCTTAACAATTGGGGGAAAAAAAAACAATTGAATTTGCAATCATCAAGAACTTGGGATTTATTCTTGACACAAATGAATAATTTTTCCATATTTTAGTTATCACTATAATTGGTTTCAATTTCATACAAGTAAAACCCTACCTTTTTTTGTAATGTTGTTGTAGGGCAAATTATAAAACATAATCATAATAATGATATTCGTAAAATGATGGAAACATAATATTAATACCTTGCCAGGTCTAGCCATTAAGGGGGCAAGATTAAAAAATTTGTAAAATAATTCATTTCATTTAAATAAGGAGTGAAAATAGGGTGAAATTCAAATTATAGTTAATTTTGTACTAATATGAGTTTCATCCTATCTTTTTTTTCCCTAAGCACCTTCACTATTGTTATACTTATTACTACCGTAATTATTTCAAACCCCATGCATGAAATATTATGATATTGAGTTTCACCCTTAATTCAATCAATTTTTTTCACTTTGTAAGCATCAAAATTTGAGGTTGAAACAAAAGGTAGGGGGTGAAAGGGGACCCAAAGGCAAGGTCACTTTACATTTTCTCTAACAATTCCCTCATTTTGTGAAAGAAATTTTCATTTTTTCAGAAGTTGCCTTACAAGAGCTTCGTTTTTAATGACAAAGTTTTACATGCATTGAGGCCCTAGGGAGAAGGCATGACCAAAATGGGGTTACACTTGACTCCACCTTGTGGACTTGCCTTTTATTTTAGTCACTCCTTTCCCTTAGGCCCTTACCTATCATTAATGTTTTCTTTCCATTAAATTTGTTATTTACCTAAAATCCTTTAAATCAATCATAAAAGGATTTAAGCATAACTTTAAATGCTTTCTTATAATGTTGGTTGCAAATCTACCTACACAAGTTTAAGGTAAAGTCTAGCAAAAAATTTAATTTTTTTTTTTTCCAAATTTGGAGAGTAAAATAAAAGATCAAAATTTTGATTAAGAAATTTGATTAAAGAAGAGAAAAAAAATGGCATTAATGCATCATGTAATACCTCCAAAAATATGTAAAATATTTTAAGTATTTTTTCTTTGTATTTGAAAACACCTTCCTACTTAAAAGATGTTATGGTTAATTGAAGGGACTTCACTTGAGGATTTTGGTTCTTCAACATCTTTAATCCATCACCCTTACCAACAAACAAAATGCACAAGTGATGTGTTCGAACCTTATCTATATTGGTACACATTGAACTTTTAATTCATTCAAAATAACTAACAAAACAATTTTGGACCACCAAATCTAGTGATCCACTTAGTTTGAAAAATAAACTTCAAACTTACACATAATCGTAATATGTTAAACATTGAAAATAATGATCCAATTTTAGGGTTTCCATTAGTCTTTTAAAACTTTCACAAACCTACTACACCATGTTACACATTTAACTATTGGTTCATTCAAGATAACTAAGAAATAAAATTCAAACCATCAAATCCAACAATAATTTCATTAACCATAACATTTTTTCTATACACCTCCTATGAATAAGCCTATTCAATAAGCATTTTGTATATTAGTAGATTAAGAACATAATGTAATACAATATTGGTCTTGGTAACCTTAAGTCATTGGTGTTAAGAGGAATAAAATGGCAATGAAGTCCTTTTGCAACACATGTATTGTCATTCAAACATTAGCCTCAACACTTTTACCTCCCCTTTCACCAATGATATGCAACATACCATTGCCATTAAATGTCCTAGTAAAGACAACGATGGTTTTTTCATCCTTGCTTCTATTTTTCCTTTCTTTAACACTTGTTACAATTTTGCTCCCATTTTATTTACATATTTCCATAATTTTTTTTCCTTTTTTTAAAAAACACCCTAGAGTTTTTTCTTAACATTAAACATGAACTTCATATGACTGAATTATTTTGAAATTTTTAGTTGTTGCAAGGAAAAATCACATTTGCAAAAAGAGGAAATAATGAGTCCTCATTGACATCAAATATCAAAGCTTTCTTGGGTATGAAGATGACGTGAAGACAAAGTTTGATATTAAGGTTTGTTTTTTACAACTTCATTTATTGTGCTTAACACTTTAGTAGGTAGCTCTTTGTGTTTCTTGGGTATGAAGATGGTGGGAAGATTGAAGAAGTTGTTTATGCAAAGATTGAGCATGCTTGTGTGGTGATGTGTTGGTTTTCTCTTTTTTTTGGAATTTTCCTACTTTTGTTCCTTTATATCTACTCCTTTTCTAGGTTTTTTTACTTTTGCTCCTATGTGTTTGTTTTAAACATTTGAAGTATCCAAAATTTTATAAATAGTTAGGATGAAAGTTCAAAGAAGCAAACTAGGAAACCTTGGCATAATCTCAATTGACTTCATAAAGTTTTAGGTGTAAGATTAAAAAGAATCACAAGTTTTTGATGATAAAAAAAAATAGTGTGCAAAAGAAACATAGGAGCTTCTTCAATACCATGGGTGTAGTTAGGCACAAACTTGCTGCAAATTGCACTTATGGTTTTTAACTAACATACTTTCCAACAAAATGTGTTTATGGTGTGCAGTGGAAATGTTGTAATATTAGTCACACACACATGGCCATAATATAACACGGTTCACACCCCAATTTGATCCCGATTTAATTGTGTTCACTTGTGATTAACTAATTGCGTGGAACCTACAAACTTATTAAATTCACACCCCAACCATTTGCAAGCCATCGAAAAACCCAATTTCACCCTAGTTAAACTACTTTCACCACCCAATTTTTCACCCACCAAGGGGAAGAAAATTGAAAAACCCAATTGCCCTCCATAAAATGCAATAGAACATTTGAATAATAGAGCATTCCAAAGAGTTTCTTCAATAGTAAAAGACACATAATACTTATTCTCTTCTTAGGGTTTTATTAGATTCATATTATTTTCATCATGGAAGGTGTGTCGACTGGTGGGTTCTTTGTTTTCATGTTAGATGAAGGGTCCCAGTCACTTAGGTGACCCAAGTCATTCAAGATGTTGTAAAGAAATGAGGTTATATAAAAAAGTTTAGTTGAAAATGGATTAAGGAGAACACAAAGTTTTTTGTGAATATGTGCTGACGCACTCCCAACTCCTCAAAGGGCTCAAATGTGAGCCCAAGTAGGAAAAACAGTGGAAGAAGGAGGAGTCGGAGCACGCTCCCTAGCTCACAACACTTTGAGGGGTAAAGGGGCGTGTTGGAGCTCCGGGATGGGACTAGGAAGAGTTGACAAGCTTCACTCACTCACACGGGCCTGCACACAACCCACACAAAGTGGTTAGTGCATAATTGGAACACCCTTGGTGCTAGGACAAGCCACGGGCAACACGAACACACAAGACTCACCACGGCCCGGACTTGGGGGAAGCCACCACCTTCCCCCTTATAGTATACTCTGCAACTCTCCACGGAGGCTACATCCAAATGGCTATTTTTCCCGGG
>Ga0116231_10001931_pt1 | contig 43207 bp, 36 predicted proteins | sample S1TSphgellanicum_2_FD_89695 | JGI IMG/M metagenome (GOLD analysis project Ga0116231, IMG submission 89695) | Host-associated microbial communities from peat moss isolated from Minnesota, USA - S1T2_Fd - Sphagnum magellanicum MG | ecosystem: Host-associated > Plants > Peat moss > Unclassified... | reverse complement strand
GACGATCCAGCCCGTCGCGCCGGCGTTGCGGGCTCGGGTTTTCTTTTCGCCGTCGCTTTCGGTGGTCAGCACGAGAATCGGTGTGGCGCGATGCCGCGGATCCTGGCGGACACCTTCGATAAAGCCGAAGCCGTCCAGCCGCGGCATGTTGATGTCGGTAATGATGATGTCCGCAGTCTCGCCGGCCAACACCTCCAGCCCATGCGCCCCGTCCACCGCCTGGACCACGCGATAGCCTGCGTTTTTCAACGTGAGCATCAGCATGTCCCGCATGGTGCGGCTGTCATCTACGGTCAGAACGGTCTTGCTCATGCGGCTATCTCCATGGCCTGCAGCATCTCGTGGACCCCCAAGCGATTAAGGCCGTCGCTGAAGGCTTCAGAAGCATCCTTGATTTCAAAGGTTTGGCTTTCGGCGAGCCACGTCCGCCGGGCGCTGAGCAGAACCTGGGCGCATTGTGTTCCCAGGCGCTGAACATCGGATGCATCGAGTACGGCCGAGCGGCCGCGAACCTGGGCGAGCTCTTCCTTGAGCGCCGCCGCCGCAGCCAAATCCAAGACCTTGGCCAACCTCAAGGTCGCCGGTGTGTCTTCAGATGCGCCCAAGTCTGGTACTCCCAAGTCTGCCTGTCGATGGACGAACGATGCAGGCGAACGCCGCGTCGTTTTCGAACCAAAGCCTAAGCTGGCGCAAAACCCAATCTTTTCGGTTAACGCGGCGCCAGCTTGAAAAAGAAATACGATCAAGCGTCTTCAAGGCTGTCGTAGGCTCCCGAACTCTTCGCCTGACGTCGCCGGATCAAGCGGTTATCTAGTCGCCGCCGATCCACAAGCGTCTTCAATGCCTCAGCGATTGGCGCATGATGAGGTTAAGATCGCCTTTCCGAGCACGACGTCGCCGGGTTGAGGGCTCTGCGCGGGGCTTGGTCGGGCGTGCGACATGGCCGCCGCGGCGGCTGCGCGGCGGCGGCTTAATGCTCAACGTGTGCGGCGGGCGATCTGCCTCACCGCGCCGGCGGATCGACGCCCAATTGCTTCAAAAGCTCCACCAGCATGTAGAGCCGCGGCGAGACCGTATTCAGCACTAGATATTCCTGGTCTGAATGGAAACCGCCGCCGACGGGACCCAGACCGTCCAAGGCCGGCGTCCCGGCCTCCGCCGCCAGGGCCGATTCCGAGGCGCCGCCGTTGCCGCCTTCGGCGATCGTCAGGCCGAGCGTCGCATAGATGGCCTCCGCCCGCTTGGCCAAGGCCAGGGTGGCGGCGTTGTCGGGCAGGGGCGGATAGGCGGGGCTGGTCGTCTCCTCGACCGTGGCGCCGGGGACGACGAGGGTCTTGGCCTGAGCCGCGAAGATGTCGTTGACGGCCTTGACCTGATCGTCCTTACGGACGCGGACGTTGATCTCCGCCTCGGCGAAGTCGGGGATCACATTGTTGCGCGTGCCGGCTTTCATCGTCGTCAGATTGACCGTGACGCCCGGACCTGAGTGGGGAAACTGGTCCACCGCCGAGACCTGATGCACCAACTCTGTTGCGGCGTTGATCCCGTCTTGCGGGTTGATGCCGGCATGGGCCGCCTTGCCATGGACCGTGATCGTCACGGTTTCGGAGCCTTTGCGCCAGACCGTTAGGACATCCGGCGGATCGCCGGGCTCCATATTCAGCTCGACGTCGTTCTCGCGCACCAGCGTATCGATCAGCTTGCGCGTACCGGGCGAGCCCCTCTCTTCGCTGGACTCCAGCAGCAGCGTGATCTTGGCGTAGTTATGGAAGCCGAGTCGGTTCAAGAGCGTCAGCGCCGTGATCGCCTCCACCACGCCGCCCTTCTCGTCCGAGACGCCTGGGCCATAGGCGCGGCCGTCGGCCGTGCGGAACGGGCGCTGCGCCGCTGTGCCGGGGCCGAACACGGTGTCGATATGGGCGACGATCAGAATCCGGCCCTTGCCCACGCCGTACAGGGTGGCGACCTGATTATCGCCGAGGCCGGGCGCCTCCGGGCTTGAGACTTGGAGGGTTGCGCCCAAGGCCTTCAGGCGCTCGCCCAGGATCGCCTGGATCTTGTTGGCGCCGACGGCGTCGCCGGTTCCGGAATCGATATCGACGATCTGGCGCAACAGATCGAGCTGACCCGGTTGCGCCGCCTGGACGGCGGCCCAAACGCGAGGGTCGGGGGCGGCCGCTGCTGTTCCCGCCAGAGCGATTGCTGCGAGCCCCGCCGCCGTCGCCAGAGTCCACCGCTTCATCAGGCCCTCCGAAATCCGCACGGGGCCACCATAGAAAGTCTTGGCGCCTCGCCAAGCCTCACCACTCCGGATTGCTGCATTGTCCGCCGAAAATCTCAGAAAGGCGGGCGCGCGTGCCTCGTGTCGCGCCAGAGGGCAATCGATCGGGGGCGAACCAGCCGACCCGGTGGATCTCGCCGCGCGAAGTGGCCGAGCAGGGCATCCACGTTTCGACCAGATAGACCAGCACATGATCGCCGGGATAATGTCGGTGGTTGGAATGGATCGAGACCAAGCGCGGCGCGACGGTTGGCTGCACGCCCGCCTCCTCCTCCAGCTCGCGGCCTAAGGACTGCACAGCCGTTTCGCCCCGCTCTACCCCGCCGCCAGGCAGATGCCAGCCGGGCACGTAGGTGTGCTCGACCAGCAGAACCCGCCCCTCGGCGTCCACCACCACGCCCCGCACGCCGAGCGTCATGCCGCGTCGCAACCGCGCGTGAAAGCGAAAGAAAGGCCGCGCGACGGGCTCGAAGCGGCGGCGCCAGAGCACCGGCGTCTACAGAAAATCCCGCAGATAGGCGCACAACGGCGCATCGGCGGGCGGCATGGGATAGTCGAACAGCTTATGCGGGCGGACCCAGGCGAGCGCCCGATGCTCTCGCCGCTGCACCACGCCCTCCCAGCGCCGCAGGAGATAAAGCGGCATCAGGAGGTGAAAGGTCTGAGTTGGCTGAGAGGCGAACACGAAAGGCGCGAGGCAGTCGGCCTTGGCGACAATGCCCAGCTCTTCTTCCAGTTCGCGAATCAGCGCTTGCTCCGGCGTTTCGCCAGGCTCGAGCTTGCCGCCCGGAAACTCCCAGAGCCCGGCTAGCGCCTTGCCCTCCGGCCGCTGACCGATCAGCACCCGACCGTCGCTATCGATCAGGGCGGCGGCGACGATGAGCTGGATGGGCTTTTGCAGCGGCGCACTCGTCACGACCGGTAATCGCCGTTGATGGCGATGTAGCCGTGGGTGAGGTCGCAGGTCCAAACGCTGGCGGACGCGTCGCCGGCGCCGACATCGACTGCAATCTCCAACTCGGCGTTCTTCATATACGCGCTCATGGACGCCTCGTCGTAGGTCGGCGACACGGCGCCCTGCTCAGCCGCGATCAGCGAACCGAAGCGAACGCCGAGCTTCTCGCGAACGATAGGCTCCCCTGCGCGCCCGGCCGCCGCGACGATACGGCCCCAGTTGGCGTCCTCACCAGCCAGCGCGGTCTTGACGAGCGGGCTCTCGCAGATGGTGCGGGCGATTTTGTGCGCCGATGCTTTCGATACGGCGCCGCTCACGGTCACATGGACGAACTTCGTCGCGCCCTCGCCGTCGCGGATCAACTGCTGAGCCAGAGACAGCAGCACGTCGCCTAAAGCGCGGCGGAAATCGGCCAGATGAGGATCGGCGGGGTCGCCGATCTGGGGCGCGCCCGACCGCCCGGTCGCAAACGCCAGTAGCGTATCGTTGGTGGAGGTGTCGCCATCGACCGTGACCGCATTGAAAGTGTCCGCCACCCCCTCGTTCAGCAACGCGTGGATCACGGCCGGAGTCAGGTTGGCGTCGGTGGCGACGAAGGCCAGCATGGTCGCCATGTTGGGCGCGATCATGCCCGACCCTTTGGCGATCCCGGCGATCTTCACCGCGACGCCACCGACCAGGGCGCTGGCGACCGCGCCCTTGGGGAAGGTGTCGGTGGTCATGATGGCGCGGGCGGCCGCGCCCCACTTGGCGGGGTCGAGGCTTAACGTGAGGTCGCTCAGTCGATCCAGGATCTTGCCATAGGGCAGCACCACGCCGATCACGCCGGTGGAAGCCATTAGCACCGCCTGCTCACGGCATCCCAGCTCAGCGCTCACCGCATCCGCCGTCCGCTGCACAGCCAAGGCGCCCGCCTCGCCGGTGAAGGCGTTGGCGCAGCCGGCGTTGATCACCAGCGCCCGACCCTCGCCGCCCGTGGCCGCCAGCGCCGATTTGCACCAATCGACCGGCGCCGAGCCCACAGCGTTCTGCGTGAAAACACCGGCGCAGGCCGTGCCCTCGGCGAACCGCATCAGCACAACGTCCTCGCGGACATGCTTGTAAAAGCCGGCGCGCGCGACCGACAGCTCGACGCCTGCGATCTCGCCGATCTCCGGGAAGGGAACGGCGAGCGGCGATACGGCGAGGCCGGGCTTGCCGGGGGTGGGGGGTGAGTTGGTGGAGGTGTTGGTCATGGCGAGGGCCTTGGCGTCTTTGGCCGGGAGCCGAGCCACGGGCTGCACGCTAGGTCAAGCAGCCTTTCGGGCTTGGTGGGTGGAAGAGCAGTTTGAGTCGGCGAGTCCGCCTATGCCCGCGGCGTGCGTTTGAACCGCCGCGCTCGGGCGAGCGCGAGGAAGGCGTATCGCAGGACAAGCCCCGGCATGGGCTTGGGAAGCCTCCCCCTAATCGAGAAGGGCGTTCAGGTGGTCGTACTCGGCCGAAACACGAGCCTCGTCGATTAGCGCCAACTCGTCGTCGGTCAGCTCTTCGATACGCCGCGCGCGAGGTGCATAGCGACTCATGCGCTCGAACGCCTCGCCCCTACGGACATCAATATCGCGCCCCGCCTCGCCCCACAGGCGCATCGCGTTGACGGCGGCGGGGCCATCGCGATTAAGTCGACGCGCGCACGTCGAGCAAGGCCTCTAGCGGGTGTGGCAGGCTGGCCCATCTTAGAGATCGCACTTTCGACGCGCTTTTTAGCCCTTAGATATATGACAGGCCCTGGATATATGGCGCAACGATGCGTGCGGCTGTATCAAGGCATTGTATCGCTAACTCGCCCCGCTCACGTGAGCCGCTTTTTTTAAGCGTCGTTCGCTAGCGTCTTATTCGACCGTTCGGAAATCTAAATGCTCGCTCTGGCCAGAAAGCTCTTCGGCTCCTCCAACGAACGCAAGGTCAAGCTCATGCGCGGTCGCGTAGAGGCGATCAATGCGCTTGAGCCCAAGATGGCCGCGCTCTCCGATGCGGAGCTGAAGGCCAAGACGGCAGAGTTCAAACAGCGCCTCGCCGACGGCGCCAGTCTGGACGACCTCCTGGAGGAATCCTTTGCCGTCGTGCGCGAGGCGTCCAAGCGGGTGCTGGGGATGCGCCATTTCGACGTCCAGCTGGTCGGCGGCATGGTGCTGCACCGCGGCGGCATCGCCGAAATGCGCACGGGCGAGGGCAAGACGCTGGTCGCCACCCTGCCCGTCTATCTGAACGCGCTTACGGGCAAGGGCGTGCACCTGATCACGGTCAACGACTATCTGGCCAGCCGCGACGCCGAGCACATGGGCAAGCTCTACACTTGGCTGGGCCTCACCGTCGGCGTCATCGTCCATGGCCTGAGCCAGGCCGAGCGCCAGCGCGCCTACGGCAGCGACGTCACCTATGGCACCAACAACGAGTTCGGCTTCGACTACCTGCGCGACAACCTGACCTACGACGTTCGCGAGATGGTCCAGCGCGGGCATAACTTCGTCATCGTTGACGAAGTGGACTCGATCCTGATCGACGAGGCGCGGACGCCCTTGATCATCTCGGGGCCAACCGAAGACCGCTCGGATTTCTACCGCACCATCGACGCCCTGGTGAAGCAGATCGTCCGCGAAGAGGACATCTTCGAGCACGACGAGAAGCAGAAGCAGGTTCACCTCACCGAAAACGGCAACGAGCGCATCGAGGAGATGCTGGAGGCCAGCGGCGCGCTGGCGCCCGACTCCGCGGGCCTGTACGACCCGGCCAACATCTCGGTGGTCCACCACGTCAACCAGGCGCTGCGGGCGAACATCTTGTACCTGCGCGACCGCGACTACATCGTGCGCGCGGGCGAGGTGATGCTGATCGACGAGTTCACCGGCCGCATGATGCAGGGCCGCCGCCTGTCGGAAGGCCTGCACCAGGCGATCGAGGCCAAGGAAGGCGTAGAGGTTCAGCCGGAGAACCAGACGCTCGCCACCATCACGATCCAGAACTACTTCCGCATGTACGACAAGCTGTCGGGCATGACCGGCACGGCGGCCACCGAGGCTCAGGAGTTCCTGGACATCTACAAGATGGACGTTGCGGAAATCCCCACAAACCGCCCCATCTGCCGCATCGACGACGACGACGAGGTCTATCGCACCGCGCAAGAGAAGAACCAGGCCATCTGCGCCCAGATCGCCGACTGCTTCGCCCGCGGTCAACCGATCCTGGTCGGCACCGTATCCATCGAAAAGTCGGAGCAACTCTCGGAACTACTCAACAAGTTCGAGTTCGAGGTGGACGGCAAAAAGCGCCGCGGCGTGCCCCACAGCGTGCTGAACGCCCGCTATCACGAGCAAGAGGCCTTCATCGTCGCCGAAGCCGGCGTGCCGGGCTCGGTCACCATCGCCACCAACATGGCCGGCCGGGGCACCGATATTCAGCTCGGCGGCAATCTCGAAATGCGGATGCAGCGCTGGCGGGCCGACCAGGGCTTCGGCGTCGAGATCGACGAGGCCCAAGCCCAGGCCAAGGAGGCGGAATTGCGCGCCGAGATCGCGGCGGCGCGGGAAAAGGCGCTGGCGGCGGGCGGTCTTTATGTGCTGGGCACCGAACGCCACGAGAGCCGGCGGATCGACAATCAGCTTCGCGGCCGCACCGGCCGCCAAGGCGATCCGGGCCATTCCAAATTCTATCTGTCCTGCGAAGACGACCTCCTGCGAATCTTCGCGGGCGAGCGGATGGACGCCATCATGCGTACCTTCGGCGTGGCCGAGGGCGAGGCGATCTCCCACCCCTGGCTGAACAAGGCGGTCAGCACCGCTCAGCGCAAGGTGGAGGAGCGCAACTATGAAATGCGCAAAAACCTGCTGAAGTACGACGACGTCGTCAACGACCAGCGCAAGGCGGTGTTCGAACAGCGCCAGGCCTTCATGACCGCCGACGATCTGTCGGAGACCATCGTCGAGATGCGCCGCGACAGCATAGAAGACGCCATCGCCCTGACCCTGCCCCCCAAGGCCTATGCCGAGCAGTGGGACGCCGAGGGCCTGCGCGATCGCCTGTGGGGCATGTTCGGCATCGACTTCCCCATCGCCGAGTGGGCGGCCGAGGAAGGGATCACGCCGGAAGACATCGAAACCCGCGTCGTTGAAGCCGCCGACGCCAAGGCGGCCGAGCGCGAGGCCCAGATCGGGCCGGAGCAGATGCGGGGCCTGGAGAAGAACTTCCTTCTGCAGATGATCGATCTACAGTGGCGCGAGCACCTGACCCACCTGGACCATCTGCGCCAAGTGATCGGCCTGCGCGGCTATGGCCAGCGCGATCCCTTGAACGAGTACAAAACCGAGGCCTATAGCCTGTTCGAAAAACTGATGGTGGACCTGCGCCAGAACGTGACCCGGTGGGTCATGACGGTGGAGTTCCAAGCGCCGCCGCCGATGTTCGAACCGGCGCCGGGCCAGCTGTTCGAGATGCACCTCGATCCCGTCACCGGCGAGAACGAGCGGTTTGGCGCGGCGCTGGGGTCCGCGGGCGGCTTCATGAACCCGGCGGACGCCGAGCGCCTGCCCCCCTCGGCCCTGCCATCAGGCTGGGAACGCACGGGGCGAAATGCGTCGTGCCCCTGCGGTTCCGGCAAGAAGTTCAAACACTGCCACGGGGCGCTGGTTTAGAGGCCGGGAGTTGGCGGCCCGTAGCGATTGAAGCGACGCTCGCCAGGCATCACCCCAAGCCAGAGCCCGCTCAGCCCCGTCAACGCCGCTGCGGCGAGCCCGAGCGCCCCATGCGGGTGCGGCCAAGCCTGGCAGAAAGCCAGCAGAATAGGCGCCCCCCACCACCCTGCCCGTCCGCGATCGTGCAGACGCTGGGAGAGGACGCAGGCGGCGGAGAAGAATAGCGGCCAGTCGACCAGCCAGCCGGTCAGGACGTGGACTTCCCCCCGCGCGACGGTGTCATAAGCCGCCAAAATTAAGATCAGTGCGCCGATCTTCAGCAAAAAGCCGATTCGCCCGACCCGGCCGCTGGAGTCGAAGAACATCGCCATAGCGTCGGCGCGCGGTCGCGTCGCCGCCTTGAGCTCGATCACACCCGACACCCTCTATCTCGCTCCGCCCCACAGACATCTCGCTCTAACCCGAGCAACCGACCTTTGCGGCAACCTGAGGCCGGTCGCGACGCTTTACCGCAACGCGCCCAGGCTCTAAACGCCAGCCAACTGTTCGCTTGGAGGCCCCTAATGCAGTCCCTTCGCCGTTGTGTCGCCTCCGCTGTCGCTATCGCGACGCTGCTGACGGCGGGCGTCGCCGCCGCCGCCCAACCCGCCACGCCCCCAGCATCGTCAGACGCCAAGACGCCCAACCCGCCGATGTGGGAAGGCCCGGAATATGTCATGGGCAATCCGAAGGCCAAGGTCACCCTGGTCGAATACGCCTCGGCGAGCTGCCCACACTGCGCGCGATTCGACGTGATGGAGTTCCCCGGCCTCAAAGCCAAATACATCGACACCGGTAAGGTGCGCTACATCTTCCGCGAGTTCCTCACCCCGCCCGAACAGCTGGCCGCCATTGGTTTCCTCTTGGCGCGCTGCGCGGGCGAGGCGAAATACTGGACCGTGGTCGATCGGTTTTTCCACGACCAGACAGAGATCTACACAACGCATGAGGTGCAAAGCGTGGTGATGCGGATCGCCAAGAGCGTCGATCTGACGGAGCCCCAGGTGGACGCCTGCATCGACAGCAAGCCGGCTCTGGACGCCCTGAATGAGCGGATGCAAACGGCGCTGGCCGCCAAGATCGACAGCACGCCCACTTTCCTGATCAATGGCGTTGAGTTCCACGCACCGCCAGGCAAGGAGGTCGATGTCGACGCCCTCTCGGCGGCGATCGACCCCGTGCTCGCGTCAGAGCGCCCATAGACGTCGTCTCAGGCGGGATGCAGCGCCGAGCGTAACAGCGGCGTCAACAGGCTCTCCACCCCGTTGACCAGGATCTGCACGCCGATGCAGAGCAGCAGGAAGGCGACCAGTCGGCTCACGATGCGGGCGCCGCCCGTACCTAAGAAGGCCAGCACGCGGTCGGCGGAGCGATAGAACAGCCACACGCACAACGCCACGGCCGCCGCTGCGATACTGATCCCGATGAAGAAGGCCCATGCACCCTGGCCGTTGGAGGGGCGCTCCGACGCCAGGGCGATCGCCGCAGAGATCGACCCCGGCCCAGTGGTGAACGGCATGGTCAGCGGAAAGAAGGCGATGTCGTCCGCCTCGCCTTCGCTTGCGCTTGAGGACTGTTCGGCCTTGCGGTCGTCATGAACGTCGGGCTGCATCAGGAGGCCCCAAGCCCGAATAGCGACCACCAAGCCGCCGCCGATCCGAAGCGCGCCAAGGCTGATGCCGAAGAAGTTCAGCACATAGCCGCCGAGCCACAGCGAAAAAAGCAGCACGATCAGGGAGTAGAGGCCGACTCGCCCCGCCAGTCGCCGCCGCTCGGCCATCGAACGACCAGCCACGACATTGCCGAACACCAAGGATGTACCGATTGGATTGACGATCGAAAACAGCGCCGGAAACGCCAGCAAAAGGGCGCCGAGCACCGTATTGAACGGCAATGGACTGATGCTCACCCGCGCCCCCGCCTCGAACCCCGAATCCTTTAGGTATGATGTAGCAGAGATGAGCTTGGCGGCGGAGATCGGATTGTGCTGAGCGCGGGCCCTGGGTGGAAGCACTAAGCTCACGAGCCCGTCCGCAAAGACAAGGCGTCAAGCGCCCAGGCGCCGAAACCTACACGCCTCACCGCCGTACTCTGAACGAGGCCGACGCCGCCATGACACCCGACGGCGACAAAATCTTTTGCGTCATTCTCCACCACGGCGCCCGAGCCCCGGTATTCACCGGGGAGAGCGGAAGGAATAAGCGGATGGGGGCGAATGCCCCCCTATGGCCAAGCCGTCAGCGCCTGCGGGTCCGAAATGACCTGACCCGTCATGCTATCGACCGCCACCCGCTTGATCGTCCCGCCCTGATCCAGCAGCACGTTGTAGGCATGGACGTCGCTGTCTGGGTTGCTGGCGCTGCGGGCGATACCGGCGGCGACGGCTGGGGCGTCGTCATAGGCGGCTTCGGCGGTGGAGATCGCCTGGGATAGGGGAACGCTCGCCTTACGGTCGAACCGCAGGTCTGTTCTGCTCTTCCGCTTCAGCATCCAATCGGGAAGGCTGGCCGAATCGAGTTCGACGCTTCGACCCGTTTCGTCGATATGCACGAAGTCCGTGCGGCCGTTTTTCTGAAGCACGGCGTTATAGCCGGGATCGCCGTTCCGATCGGTGAAGCGGATTTCGACGACGCGGGCGTCTGAATCGGCATGAAACGCATGAAGCGCTTTGATGAGGGACTTTGCATTGCCGTGGAAGGCGTCGAGATCGCCCTTGTAATATCCCGGTTGGGCGACGCCCTGGGCGGATGCTGTGGCGCCCATGAGCGCCGTCAAGCTTAGAGCGGTCGCGGCCGCGAGCGACTTGATCATGAATGTCTCCTTACTCGCCCGTTATCTGCGGCGCTTTGCGCTCCGTAAGGGATCGACGCCGCGATCTTCTATGGTCCCTTAACAACCTGCTCGATCGACAACCGTTCCGATCCTGGCGTGAATAATCGTTGGGCACGAAAGATCGAAACGTCGCCTTGCCCGCACCACGGCGGACATTGACGTAGGGGACGCTTCAACACCGCGCTAATATGGTGTACGCGCCATTTCTCACGCAAAATGACGCTCTATGCAGGGCGACGCGTCGGATACGTTCAAGGAGGGGCGATGACGGCTTCTGTTGCGGCGGGCATAGACGACGCGGTCGCCTCCAATACGGTCGAAGCGGACGCGGCCTACGGCAAGGTTATGCGCCGTATCGTGCCCTTCCTGTGCATCGGTTTTATGACGGCCTATGTCGACCGTGTGAACGTCGGCTTCGCCAAGCTGCAGATGCTGTCGGACCTGCGGATGAGCGAGACCGTCTTCGGCTTGGGCGCCGGGCTGTTTTTTCTGGGCTATATCCTCTGCGAGGTTCCCAGCAACCTGCTGCTGATCCGGGTGGGGCCGCGAACCTGGATCGCGCGCATCATGCTGACCTGGGGCCTTCTCTCTGGCCTGATGACGGTCGTGCACGGGCCGATCGCCTTTTATGTCGTGCGCTTCCTGCTGGGCGTGGCGGAGGCCGGCTTTATGCCCGGCGTCCTGTTCTATCTTGCGGAGTGGTTTCCCACAGGCCGCCGGGGCCGAGCGACCGCCCTGTTCATGATCGGCATCCCGCTGGCGAGCGTGGTCGGCGGCCCCCTCTCGGGCGCGATCCTGACCGGTCTCAGCGGCGTCGCCGGCTTGGCGGGTTGGCGCTGGCTATTCGTGCTGGAAGCCACGCCGCCGATCCTCCTGGGGCTTTGCACCTTCGCCGTCCTACCCCGATCGATCCCCTCCGCCGCCTGGCTGACAGAGCGCGAAAAGACCTTGCTGGCCCGCGACCAGACCCTCGATCACGCAGGGCACGCTCCGTCGGACTTCGCCGCCGCCTTTCGCGATCCCACCGTATGGCTGATCGGCGCCATCGATGGGGCGCTACTCTTGGGTCTCTACACGGTGGCCTTCTGGTTTCCGACGCTGCTGCGGGACGCTGGGGTGCACGAGACCCTTTGGATCGGGCTTTTGACCGCGGCGCCCCACGCCGCCGCCGTCGTTGCGATGCTGCTCAACGGCTGGCATTCTGATCGCACCGGCGAGCGCCGCTGGCATATCGTCCTGCCCATCCTGATCGGCGCTCTAGCTCTGGCTTTAAGCCCCCTGGCGCACCACAATATTGTCTGGACCGTGGCGATCGTCTCGATCGCCAACGCCGGCATTTTGGGGGCCTTGCCGCCGTTCTGGACCCTGCCGTCACTGCTGTTGCGCGGCGCGGCGGCGGCGGCCGGCCTCGCCCTGGCCGGCTCGATCGCCAACATCGCCGGCTTCTTCGCCACCTTCCTGGTGGGTTGGCTCAAGGACCTGACCCATAGCACCACCCTGGTCGTGCTGATCTTCGCCGCTGTCTTGGTCGTCAGCGCCTTGGCGGTTCTTGGCGTGCCGCGCGCGCCACGGCCGCCGGGCCGGCGCGATATATGACCGTGGAGGATCGCCGCCCCTCCGGCGACGAGGCCGAGCGCGACGGCTATGAGCTGTCCGACCAGATCGGCCATCTGCTGCGCCGGGCCTACCAGCGCCACACGGCCATTTTTCAGCGGCGCATTTCCGATCTGGACGTGACGGCGATTCAGTTCGCGGTTCTTGTCGCGGTTCGCGACGGCGGGATCATGCCGCTGACCCGCGTCGGCGCGGCGACGGCGATCGATCCGGCGACGCTGCGCGGCATCGTCTCGCGCCTTAGCGAACGCGAGTTGATCGTCTCTCAAAATGACGAGACGGACCGGCGGCAGCGCCTGGTGTCCCTGACCCCCAAGGGCCGAGATCTGGTGACGCGATTATTGCCGGACGCGGTGGAGGTCACGCGCGAGACCCTGTCGCCGCTCAACCCTGCAGAAGCGCTCGCGATCAGCTTCCTGTTGAAGAAGCTGTCTTAATGCAGAGCGCTTGAAGGGCCGACCTTGGGGCGGTTCAGGCGGGCGAGCGTCGCGCGATATCGGACGTGTACGCTATAACTTGGCGGCGGCCCCGACGCTCCAAATTTAGACATAGAAAAGGCCGGCTTTGCGGAAACGCTACATTTCAGGGCGCCGCGAGACTTTTTTACGGCGGACCGTCCCAATCCCCGTGGCCTATCGGCTCAACCCGCCGCCTAGTCATACAACGTCTGCGGCGGGGTAGATGACGCAGCGTCACGTTCGGTCCTTATTCTGTTTATCTATTGAGATGTGCAATTTACCGCGAGATGGCGGCCAGAAGCCGTGTCGGCGGCCACGATGTTCGGGGACTCTTGGGGGAGAGATTTATGAAGACCAGATTCATGATTTCGTGCGCCGCAGCGGCCGTCCTGAGCGGCTGGGCTATGGGCGCGGCTGCGGCCGATACGGCTGCGGCCCCGATCGGTACCGCGCCAGCCGGCCCGGATGCGGTCAGCGCGGCGGCCGCCGCGCCAGACGCGGTCGCCGCGACCACCGGCTCTTCGACCAGCAGCGTTGAAGAAATCGTCGTGACGGCCAACCGCCGCAGCGAAAACATCGAGAAGGTGCCTGCGACGATCCAGGCGCTGACGGGCAAGGACCTGTCGGCCCTCAATATCTCCACTTTCGACGACGCTCTGAAAATCCTGCCCAATGTGACCTTCAACAATAACGGTCCGGGCCAGGGCAACATCTTCATGCGCGGCATGAGCGTCGGCTCGGCCGGCGATCAGACGGCCGCCACGGCCGGCAACTTCCCTAACGTCGCGGTCTACCTCGACGATCAATCGATGCAGTTCCCGGCGCGCAACGTCGATGTCTACTTCGTGGACATGGAGCGCGTCGAAGTGCTCGAGGGGCCGCAAGGCACCCTGTTCGGCGGCGGCGCGGAAGCCGGCGCGATCCGTTACATTACAAATAAGCCCAAACTCAATGTGTTCGAAGGCAACGCCGAAGCCAGCTACGGCCTTACGGAGGGCGGCGGCGCCAACGATAGCGTCAACGTTACTGTCAATATCCCGATCCTCAAGGACAAGGTCGCGATCCGCGCTGTAGTCTATGACGACCACCAGGGCGGGTATATCGACAACGTGGCGAGCAACTTTACGCGCTCGAACTCAGATCTTGGAAACTATTATCTTGGTATCAAGCCGACGAACGGCGTATGTCCCAACGGAGGCGCACCGGGGAGCAATGGATGTACCCTCCCGAACGCACCTGTGGGCAACAACAATGCAATCGCTGGGAAGGATTTCAACCCGACGACCTTCAGCGGCGCGCGCTTCTCGTTGCTGGCTGACCTCAACGACGACTGGAACGTCCTGATCACGGAAAGCGTCCAGGATATGGAGGCGGACGGCGTCGCATCCGAATTGCCGGTCGGGTCGAACTTCCAAACGCTCGCGCCGTTACAGACCACCGTTTTCAGCCCGTCCTATGACAAGGACAATTACCAAAATACGGCCTGGACCGTGAACGGCAAGGTTGGCGATATCAAGCTCATCTATACCGGCGCCTATCTTAGCCGGTCGATCAGCCAGCAAGAAGACTATTCGAACTATTCGCGTACCGGCGGCGGCATGTACTACCAGTGCACGGGTCCCTCGACGCCATGGGGCGGGTCTACCACGACCTGCTACTCACCCATTGCCTATTGGACGGATCAGACCAAGAACACCCACCTCAGCCAAGAATTCCGCGCCAGCACGCCGGATACATGGCGCCTGCGCGGGATCGGCGGTCTCTATTACGAAGACTTCGTCATCCAAGACAACATGAACTGGGATTATAAGACGATCCCGGATTGCGACGCCACAAACCTCGCCGCCGCCAATGCGGGCGGCGCGCCTTGCGTCGCAGACGTCGGGCCTGCGCCCTATTCGACGACCTATGTTCCGGGGACACGCGGCAACAACGTCGCTTTCGGCGAAGACGCCAATCGCGGCTATAAGCAGTTCGCCGCCTTCGGCTCAGTCGATTTCGACATCGTTCCCCATGTGCTGACAGTTACGGCCGGCACCCGTTATTACGATTATTTCGAATTCGAAAAAGGGTCGGAATACTACACGGACCCCGCCTGTAAAGACGTTGCCGACGGTCAATGCGTCGGCCAATATGCCAACTTCAACGCCGAACATCTCAATAAATCGTATGTGGGCTTCAAGAGCAAGGCGAGCATCACCTGGAACTTTTCGCAGAACGGTCTTGTCTATTATCTGTTCTCACAAGGCTTCAGGCCGGGCGCATTCAACCGCTCCCAAGGCAACGTCGCCAACGCCACCAGCGCCGGCGGTCCTCAATATGACAAGCCTCAAGGATACTCGCCGGACTCTCTAAACAATAACGAAATCGGCCTGAAAACTCAGTTCTTCGACCATCGCGTGCAGGTCAACCTGTCGGCTTATTATATGCAGTGGGATAACGTACAGTTCCTGTTCTTTAACCCGACCGAACTGGGCAACACCACCTTCGGCGTTAATGGCCCGAACTACACGATCAAGGGTGTTGAGTATCAGGTCGTCGGCAAGGTTACGGACGCTTTCACGATCCAGAGCTCCGGTTCCTATAACGACAACACCCAGGCGACGTCGCCTTGCCTGGTAGACAATGAGACAGCCAGCCCAGGCTTCGGCAAGTGCATCACCTCGATCTATCAGAAGGGGGTCGGTGTTGTGCCCTTCGTAAACCCGTTCGGCACGGTCGGATCGACACCGGCCTTTTCTCCGTCGTTCAAAGGTAATATCCGCGGCGTCTACGTCTGGCCGGTCTTTGAGGACTACAAGGCCACCGCCATCGTCGGCGGCAACTATACGGGCAGCATGTATAACGAACCCGGCACCTATGAGTCCGGCGCTGGCGTGACGATCCCGACCACGACCCTGCTGCGCTATCTGCAACCGGCCTATGCGACCATGGACGCTTCGATCAGCATCGCAAAGGACCAGTGGACCGCCACGCTATACGGCACCAACTTGTTCGATAACCACGCCAGCACCTTCACGTCTTCGGCGCAGTTCATCAAATCGGAAACGCCTCTGCGTCCGACCGTCGTCGGACTGAAGTTCGCGTCGAAGTTCTAAGCGCAGCGGCAAACCACGGTACGTGCGTCGAGGCGCATCGCCGCTGCGCCATCGCTGCGTCTTCGAATACTGTTTTCGTCCGCAAAATGCCTTTACGCGGGTCGAGCGCAGTCATACGAAGACAAGCGATGGCCCAGTCGGCGGAAACCAAACGACCCAACGATGGCGCTGAGGGCGTCGCGTCGTTGGACTATCGGCTGGAGGCGCAGGTCGGCTTCCTTATCCGGCGCGCCCATCAGCGGGCGACCGCGATCTTCAACCGACAGTTCGCAGCCGCCGGTCTCAGCGCCGTTCAGTTCGCCGCCCTGGTCAAGGTGCGCGATGAGGGACCCGTGTCGCAGAACCATCTCGGACGGCTTGTTCATCTGGACCCTGTAACCATAATGGGGGTCATAAACCGGCTCGCCGACCGCGACCTGATCCGCCGCACGCCGGACGCCTCCGATAAGCGCCGGACCCTCCTCAGCGTCACCTCCGCCGGTCTGAGCTTGCTGGAAGATATGCAGACGGCTGGCCACCAGGTCTCCGCAGACACGCTTGCGCCTTTGGACGAGCAGGAAAAAGCTCAGTTTCTTCAGCTGCTGGGAAAGCTTCAATAACAAGAGTTTGATCCGTCCTCCTCTTAGGGGGAAGGAGTCTACCTGTGCCGCGCCGCCCGCAAACGCCTGACAACGCCGCCCACATCGCGCCAGGCGGGCTTGTCCGACGCGAACCGCGCCCGCACGTAAGCCGCAAGGTCCGTCAACTGACGATCGTTTAGACTGCCCGCGAAACTCGGCATCCCGCCCGGCCGCCCAGCCCCGGCGGACTTAAGGCTTCCCTCCAAAACGATGCGGATCAGAGTGTCAGGTCGCGGGGCGTGGACGGCGCTGCTGAGCGCGAGCGACGGCCGCGGCGCGTAATGGTCGATCAGGGGTTGAACCTCGTGGCAGACCGCGCACGCCCCTTCATATAGCCGCGAGGCCGGCGAGCGAATTTCCGCGCCTGCGCGCATCGCCCGGGCTTCGGCGCTCGCCACCTGCGCCGCCTGATCGCCGGCCCCGACCGCAGGGTCGGCCAGGGACGCCAGATACACCGCCATGGCCTTGATGTCCTGATCGGGCAGCGCGCCCAGCTGGTCGATCACCGGCGACATCGGCCCCAGCGCACTGCCGTGCCGCGGCGAATGGCCGGTGCGCAGATAAGCGTAATAGTCCTCCTCGCGCCACGACGCCGGCCCGACGTGCGAGCGGCCGAGCGCAGGCGCGTCCCAGCCCTCGATCGCGCCGCCAGCTAGATGCGCATCCCCGCCCTCTTCGGCGCCGAAGACGTTGCGCGGGCTATGGCAGGCGCTGCAATGGCCAAGCCCTTCAACCAGATAGGCGCCGCGATTCCACTTCGCCGATTGGGCGGGGTCGTCGCTATGGGCGCTCGCCCGGAGAAACAGGGCGTTCCACACAGCCATCAAGGGCCGCAGGCTGAAGGGGAAGCTGAGCCGCGTCGGCGGCGTTTGCGCCTTCACCGCCGGCTGGCTCATCAGATAGGCGTAGAGCGCCTGAAGGTCGGCGTCCGTGGTGCGGGCGTAGGCCGTGTAAGGGAAGGCGGGATAGAGGTGACGACCGTCGCGCGATATCCCTTCGCGCATGGCCCGCTCGAACGCTGTGTAGGACCAGCGGCCGATCCCCGTCTCAGGATCGGGCGTCAGATTGGTGCTGTAGATGCGGCCAAACGGCGTCTCCAGCGCCCGGCCGCCGGCATTGCGCGCCCCGCCAGGGGCGGTGTGGCAGATCGCGCAGTCGCCCACAGCCGCCAGCAACCGTCCCCGTTCAATCGTTTCCGACGTGTACAGACTAAGGTCCGCCGGGGCAGCCGGGGCGATCGCAGGCCGAAAGAGGGTCAAGGCGCCGACCATGCCGGCCAACCCGACGAAAGCGCTGGCCACGGTCGCGGCGCTCGGCCAGGTCCAGCCTCGGCGCGCGGCAGGCGCGGCCAGCGCCGACGGCAGCGCAGGCGCAGGCGGCGCCAAGAGGCCGGCCGCCGCCAGCCCGGCGCGAACCTTTTCAGGCGTGAACGGCGGCTCGCGCAGACGCACGCCGGTAGCGTCGAAGATGGCGTTGGCGATGGCCGCCGCACTGGGCACCGACGCCGACTCGCCGACGCCCAGCGGCGGCTGGTCGGGGCGGGGAACCATCACTACGTCGATCTGGGGAACCTCCGGCATCGTCAGGATCGGATAGCCGCCCCATTCGGTGGGCATGACGCCGTGCGCGTCGAAACCCACGCTCTCCTTCAGAGCCCGCGACGTGGACTGGATGACGTTACCGTGGATCTGGTGCTGCACGCCTGCCGGGTTGATCATCAGGCCCGCGTCGTGACCCACGGTGACCTTGGTCACCGCCACCTCGCCCGTGGTCGGATCGACCGACACATCGGCGACCCAGGCGGCCCAGGCCGCGCCGTAACCGGGAAACTTGCTGTGGACGTAGAGGGCGTAGGCGAAACCCCGCCCTTTGAAGACGCCGTCCTCGACGTGGCGAGGGCGGGGCGACACATGCGGGCTCCAGCCCGCCCGCTCCGCCGTGGCCTCCACCACCGCGACGCCGCGGGGATCGCGTAGGTAGCGCAGGCGGTATTCGACCGGATCTACGCCCGCCATAGCCGCCGCCTCGTCGATCCAGCTTTCGTGGGCGAAACTGTTGGGCAGCGCCGACACGCCCCGTAGCCACGACGCCCGTACGATGGGCGCCATGTCGTGGACCGTGACCCGCATATTGGCGAGGTCGTAAGGCGCGATCGAGGTGCGGTCGCCCATCTGCCAGATCTCAGGCGTCGCCGACTTGATCCCCGTCAGCAGCAGGGCCAGCGTCGGCGCGCCGTTGGAGGGATAGCGGGTCTGAAAATCGTAGGCGACCGCCTCGCCGGCCGCGTCCAGGGCGCCATCGACCTGCATCAGTTGGCCGGCGCCCTTCGGCTCCCACACATGTTCCTGTTGGCGGGAGAGCTGCACGCGCACGGGTGCGCCGGCTGCGCGGGACAGGAGCGCCGCATCGGCGGTCACATCGTCGGCGCAGTTGCGGCCGTAGCAGCCCGACGTCTCCATCCGCACGAGGTCGATGCGCTCGACCGGCAGCCCCAGCAAAAGCGCCAGATCGGCGCGCAGGAGATGGGGGTTCTGGGTGCCGCTCCAGACGGTCAGGCCCTCGGGGCGATAATCTGCGACGGCGCAGGAGGGGCCGATGGAGCCATGCATCTGATAGGGCCAGACGTATTGGCGCGTCATGCGCGTCGCCGCACCGCTAAGCGCCTCGTCCACATCGCCCTTGTCTTGCAAACGGCGGGGCGACGAGATTTGGGCGCTCAGCGCGCTCGCGATGTCGGACAGGTCGGTGACGCAGGGAACGGGGCGCCACTGCACGACCAGGGCGTCTGCGGCGGCGACCGCCTGCTCCTCCCGCTCCGCCACCACGCCGACGAAGTCGCCCTGCGTCACCACCCGGACAATGCCCGGGATATGGGCGATGGAGCTTTCGTCCACCGCGATCAGGCTTTTGCCGACGAAGTCGCCAGCGTCAACGCCCGCATAGGGCGGCCGCACCACCCGTCCATGCAACATGCCGGGCAGCCGCATATCGTGAACGAACACCAACGCGCCGGTCGCCTTCTTCGGGATGTCGACGCGGCCCACCGAGGCGCCGACGACGCTGTAGGTTTGCGGCGGTTTGACGGGTGTGGAGAGATCGACCACGGCCCGCAGCCTCCGCCCCTGCACAAGCTCGGCGAACGACAGCCGGCGCCCATCGGCGTCGACGACGGCCGCGCCCTCGGCCAGACGCACCTGATCCGCGGCCACATTAAAACGCCGCGCCGCTTGCTGGACCAGCAGGGCGCAGGCCTGGGCGGCCGCCGCCCGCAGCGGTTTGGCGCTGGTCTGCAAAGTGTCGCTGGCGATGGTGGCGCCTTGATCTGGCGTCCGCGCAGTATCGCCCAGCACCATGGTCACCTGGTCCAGGCGGACATACAGCTCCTCGGCGACGATCTGGGCCAGGGCGGTCCGTATACCGGTTCCCAGATCGACATGGCCGTTGAAGCCAAAAATCCGGCCGGCGCCGTCCACCAGCACGAAGGGCATAGGCCCCTCGCCCGCCTCATGGACGATCAGGCTGTCGTTCAGGGCCAACAGCGCCAGGTTGTCGAGCGTCGTCGGATCGAAGGTCGTCAACGCGGCGCCTCGGCCGCCTTAACCCCCACAGCGTGCGCGACGGCCCGCGCGATCTCCACATGCGTGCCGCAGCGACAGAGATTGTGTTTAAGCGCGTCGGCGACCTGCACCGCTGTGGGCGTAGGCGTTTTGGACAGGAGCGCGTGGGCGGTCACGATCATGCCGTTGAGGCAATAGCCGCACTGGGCGCCCTGTTCGGCGACGAAGGCCGCCTGGACCAGGCCCAAATCGCCGGGTCCACCCAAGCCTTCGAGCGTCGTCACCTCGCGCCCCGCGACGCCGGCCATGACCACCGTGCATGAGCGCGCCAGTTTGCCGTCGATCAAGACGGCGCAGGCGCCGCATTCCCCCAAGCCGCAGCCGAACTTGGGTCCGTTCAGCTCCAGGTCGTTGCGCAGGATATAGAGCAGCGGGGTCAGGGCGTCCGTGCGCAGCGTGTGGGCCACGCCGTTGACGGAAAAGTTCAGGTCCCTGACGTCGCTTGGTGTCATGCGACCTAGGCCGTCCGGGCAATTCGCAAAGACCCCTTCCCCCTCTTATGGGGGAAGGGGCAGGGGATGGGGGTCTCCCGCCACCGGTGAAGGAAAAGAACGGACAGCGCCTCTCGTGATCCCCCGTGCATCGCGTGCGATCAAACCCCCATCCCCTGCCCCTTCCCCCATAGGAGGGGGAAGGGGTCGAACCCACTAAATCACTCGGCCGCGACCTTCGTCGCTTCAGCCTCCACAACCCGCCCCCCACGCACCACATCGACCCCGTCCAACGATACCGTGCAGCCGCGCAGGGGAATGTCGATGTGACATGCCGTGTTGCGGGCGCCGCCGACCTCGGTATTGGGGCCAAGCGAGAACAGGAAATTGCCGGCGAAGGCGCGGGCGTCCATGGCGATGGTCTGCTCGCGGTCGTACAACCCCAGCGTCGACCAGCGCGCCCGGTCCTGAAGGCCCCAGCCGATGTGAGACATGGCGAACCCCTCGGGATCGTCGAAGGCGGCCATGTAGTCGAGCAGCAGCTCCGCATCGAGGCCGCCGTCGATCTTGGTCACGTAGCCGTCGACCACAGTCATTTCGAGCGGCGCGGATGCATAGGTCTTCATGGGCAACAGGATGTCGCCGCGATCCACGACGATTCGGCCGCGGGAGCCGCCTTCGTTGGGCCAGGTCAAAACGAAACCGCTCGGCCAGTGATCCCAGCGTCCCGGCGCGTCGACGAAGCCGTACTCCAGGACCGGCGGGTACTGGCCAAGGTCGCAGATCAGATCTGTGCCCGCCTGCGAGGTGACATGCATGGTCTTGGCCGCAGCGATGCGTTCGCCCGCGGCGCTCACCCGCTCGCCGTCCTGCAAGGTCGGCGTCATGCGGACCAGCACCTCCGGCGGCTCGACCGCGAGCAAGATTTTTGTACCGGACTCCAGGATCTCGACCTGCTCAGGCGAAAACAATAGCAGCATTAAATCCAGCACCAGGTCGCTGGCCTTGCACATGGCCATGGCCGCAGCGTTGCCCGTCAGGGGCGTCGTGCCAAGGTAGGCCAGGGGGTCGCGGCTGTGGGACTTGCCGCCGTTCACCGGCAACATGTCCAGGCGATTGACGATGGCGCCCGCCGCCTGCGCCGCCACGATGGCGGTCGCGAGCGTCTGGGGGTGGGTGTGGGCGCCGGTGAGGATCGTGACGGTTTGGCCGGGCTCAAGCTTGGAGAGTTTGAGGACCGTGGTCCAGGCCTGGGTCAATTCGTGATCGCTGATCGCCATGCCGCATCCCCCCTCGCCGATACCGCCAAAAATGACCTGGCCAAAAATGACCTGGACAGCGCCACGTCCGCACTACATCATATGCCTACGTATTAATAAACGTGTTTTTCGGACCGCCTCAGCACCGCCATGACCGCCCATCCAGTGTTCGGCGCCCACGTCCACGCCAACGGCATTCGGCAGCACTATTTGCGCCATGGCAAGGCCGGCGCCCGACCGTTGATCCTGGTCCCGGGCATCACCAGTCCGGCCGTGACCTGGAGCTTTGTCGCAGACGCGCTCTCGGCCGATTTCGACGTCTACACGCTTGACGTTCGCGGTCGCGGCCTATCCGAGGCGGGGCCGCATCTCGACTATGGACTGGACGCCTGCGCCGACGACCTGATCGCTTTCGCCGAGGCCCTTGACCTGCGCCAAGCCGTGCTGGTCGGCCACTCGATGGGCGCGCGGCACGGCATCCGCGCTTGCCGTAGAGACGCCGGGCGGTTTGAGCGGCTGGCGTTGATCGATCCGCCGGTGTCGGGGCCGGGGCGTCGCGCCTATCCGGCCAAGCTACCCTGGTACATCGACTCCATGGCCATGGCTCGCAAGGGGGCCAACGTCGACGATTTACGCCCCTTCACGCCGACCTGGACCGATGCCAAGATCGCGCTCCGCGCGGAGTGGCTGCACACCTGCGACGAGGCGGCGGTGCTCGCCTCCTACGCCAGCTTCCACGAGGACGACATTCATCGAGACTTGGCGGCCCTAAGCCTGCCGATCCTGTTAATGAGCGCCGAGCGCGGCGACGTGATCCTGGAAGACGACGAGGCCGAAATCCGCGGCCTGAACCCCGCCATTCAAACGACGCGGGTACCGGATGCAGGCCATATGATCCCGTGGGACAATCTCCCCGGATTTCTGGCGGCCCTGCGCCCGTTTGCAATCGGAGACCTGAGCCTATGAAAAAGGGCGACATCGCGATCGTGGGCGCAGGGCTGGGCGGCGTGGCGGCGGCGCTCCTGCTCATTCAAGAGGGCTATCATGTGCGCCTGTTCGAGCAGGCGTCGGGCTTTTCGCGTCTGGGCGCCGGTATCCAGCTCGGTCCCAATGTGATGAAGATTATGCGCCGGCTGGGCCTTGAGACTGTCGTCGAGTCCATGGGCTGCAAGCCGCCCTCCTGGATCAGCCGCAACTGGGACGACGGCGCGGTCCTGGCCGACGTCGGACTGAACCGTCGCCGGGACTATTATGGCGCCGCCTATGTCACCATCCACCGGGGCGACTTTCACAAGCTGCTAACCGACGCGCTGCCCGTCGGCGCGATCGTGTTCGACAAGCGGCTGACCGAGGTCGCCGACGATGGCGATCGGGTCAAACTGTCGTTTGGAGACGGGACCGAAGCCCTCACGGACATCGTCATCGGCGCAGACGGCGTCAATTCCGTCATTCGCGAGACCTTGCTCGGGTTCGAGGCGCCGACCTACTCGGGCTACATCGGCCACCGCGCCATTTTTCCGGCCGAACGCTTGAAGGGATCGGGGTTTGAGTTTCAGCCCTGCGTCAAATGGTGGTCGGAAGACCGTCACATGATGGTCTACTTCCTGGATGACCGTCAGGAGGAGCTCTACTATGTCACCGGCGTGCCGGAGGCCGAGTGGCCGACCGGCGTCTCCTTCTTGCCCAGCAGTCGAGATGAAATGCGCGAGGCCTTCGCTGGCTTCCACGCAATCGTCCAGGCGATCGTCGACGCCACGACCGAGGTCACCAAATGGCCGCTTCTGGCCCGGCCGCCGCTGCCGCTCTGGAGCCGTGGGCGGCTGGTGCTGCTCGGCGACGCCTGCCACCCCATGAAGCCCCACATGGCCCAGGGCGCGGCCATGGCCATCGAAGACGCCGCGATGCTGGTGCGTTGCCTGGAGGTGGAGGGAGGCCCAAGCCATTACAGCGACGCCTTCGCCCTCTATCGCGCCAACCGGATGGATCGCGCCTCCCACGTCCAGCGGGTCTCCAACGCCAACACCTGGCTGCGCAGCAACGAAAATCCCGACTGGGTCTATGGCTACGACGTCTTCAACACGCCGCTCGTGTCGCCGGGCGCCACACCCGCCCTCGCGACGGCCTGTGGCTCATAAAAAACTATACGGGTCCACATCCAGCGTCACACGCACACTCGCGGGAACGCGCACCCGCGCGCGCCAAGCCATGAGATAGGCCTGGATGTCGATCCGCCGGTCGGTCCGAACCAAGAAACGTTTGCGGCGGCGACCTCGGATCAAGGCCAGCGGCGCGTCGGCCGGGCCGTAGACATCGACCCCGTCGGCGTTGGGGGCGGCAGCGGCCAGGGCGCGAGCGACCTCTTCCAGTTTGGCGGCGTCGGGGCTTGAGAGGATGACGGCGGCCAGACGGCCGTAGGGCGGCAGGCCCTGGACTTCGCGCTCGCTCGCCTCTGCAGCCAGAAAGGCGTCGCGATCCTGGGCTTTGAGCGCCTGCATCACGGGATGCTCGGGCATATAGGTCTGAAGCAGGGCCCGCCCCGGCCGCTCCGCCCGCCCCGCGCGCCCCGCCACCTGGGCCAGGAGCTGATAGGTGCGCTCCGCGGCGCGCAAGTCCCCGCCGCGAAGGCCCAAGTCCGCGTCGACCACGCCCACGAGCGTCAGGCCCGGAAAGTTATGGCCCTTCGCCGCGGCCTGGGTGGCGACCAGGATATCGATCTCGCCCCGCTCCATCCGCCCGACCAAGCCGCGTGCGGCCTCGGCGTCCACCACCAGATCCGACGAGAAGACCGCCACCCGCGCATCGGGGAACAGTAGGCGCGCCTCCTCCTCCAGCCGCTCCACGCCGGGGCCGATGGCGGTGAGGCTGTCCGTGGCGCCGCAATGGGGGCAGGCGTCGGGCCGTTTCATCGAAAACCCGGTCAGGTGGCAGACCAGCCGCCCGGAGTAGCGGTGCTCGACCAGCCAGGAGTCCGTATCGGGCGCCGTCATCCGCTCGCCGCAGGCCTTGCACAGCACCAGCGGCGCATAGCCCCGCCGGTTCAGGAACAGCAACGACTGCTCGCCGCGGCCGTAAGCCTCCGCCATTGCTTCGACCAAGGGCGGCGACAGCCAGCGTCCCCGCTCCGGCGGAGTCTCCTTGAGGTCGATCAGCGCAATGTCGGGCAGGCCGGCCGCGCCATGGCGCCGGCTGAGGCGTAGCCAGGCGTAGCGCCCGGCCTGGGCGTTCCAAACGCTTTCCAGCGACGGGGTCGCCGAGGCCAGCACCACAGCCGCCCCCTCGATCCGCGCCCGCGCCACGGCGAGGTCGCGGGCATGATAGATGAAGCCGTCCTCTTGCTTGAAGGCGCCGTCGTGCTCCTCGTCCACCACGATCAGGCGCAGGTGGGTGAAGGGCAGGAACAGGGCGGACCGTGCGCCCACGACGATCCTGCACCGCCCCCCGATCGTAGCCTCCCACACCTTACGGCGCTTGGGCGGCGACACGCCGGAATGCCACTCGGCCGGCGCGGCGCCGAAGCGGTCGGTGAAGCGGGCGATCACCGCCTGGGTCAGGGCGATCTCGGGCAATAGCACCAGCACCTGAGCGTCGGGGTCGGCGCGGAGCGCTGCGGCGACGGCCTCAAGATAGACCTCGGTCTTGCCCGATCCTGTGACCCCGTCCAGCAGCGCCGGCTGAAACCCGCCCTTCCGCACCAGGTCGCACAGGGCCGTGGCGGCGGCGGCCTGGCTGGGATTGAGCACCGCGCCGGGCAGGTCGGGGTCGGGGGACTCGAACGCCGCCAGAACGGCGGCTTCGACCGCCTCCAGCACGCCCTCCTCGATCAGCGCCTTGATCACGCCGGTCGAAACGCCGGCGGCCAGCGCCAGCGTGGCGGGCCTTATCGGCCCGTCCGCCATCGCAGCCAGGACACGGGCGCGGGCGTCGGTCGCCCTGACCGGAAGCCGACCTGTCGCGCGGACCAGGCGTTCGGGCGGGGGCGCCTTGGCCCGCAGCCCCCGCAACGCCAACGCCAAGGCCTCGCCCGGCGGCTCGCAAGCGTAGCGCGCCGCCCAGTCGATAAAGGCCAGCACGCCCGGCGGCAGGGGCGCCTCGTCCAACCGCGCCGCGACAGGCTTCAACGGTCGGTTGACGCCCGCGCCGTCCCGCAGGGCGACCACGACGCCCCGCACCAGCCGCGGCCCAAGCGGGGCCGTGACATGGTCGCCGACGCGGAGGCCCAGCGCGTCGTCGGCCGCATAGTCGAACGCTTCCGGCAAGGGAAGCGGAAGCAGGACGGTGGCGACCAGGGACATGACTCGCAGTGTACGACAGAACGAAGGGCGGACGCGACCTTGGTAGGCGTGGGGCGTCGTTTCGACCGACCTTCTATCGATCAATATCCTGTCCCATTGAAGTTAATTAAATCATTAATTAACCTTCTCGGTATTCTGTAATATACGCAATATAAAAGTGCGGCGACGAGGATTTTTTGACTTTTCTAGGCCTCTGTCTGAGCAACTCCGCACACGGCGCTTCACCGCACCACAATCTATACTTGAGTGGACTATCCTACCTCGTCGCCGCCCTCGCGTCGTTCACATCGCTACAAATGATGGAGCGCTTTCGGCGCGCCGACGGCCAGGCGCGGCAGCTGTGGCATATGGGGTCGGCCACCGTATTTGGCGGCGGCGTCTGGTCGATGCACTTCATCGCCATGCTCGCCTGCGAGACGCCGTTCACCCTCTCCTATTCGCCAAGCCTCACGGTCGTGTCCGCGTTGATCGCGATCTTGGGGATCTGGAGCGGACTTAAAATCTTCAACAGCGCGGTCACCGTGAAAAACCTCGCGGCCTCGGGCGCCGTCATCGGCGTCAGCATCGCGACCATGCATTATGTCGGGATGCAGGCGGTGCAGTTTTCAGGCTATCTCATCTATCGCCCGACCTTCTTCGGCATCTCGATTGTCATCGCGCTGATCGCATCGATTGTTGCGCTTTGGCTGGCGGCTAAGCTTCACCGTCATTGGCAAAGGGTGGCCGCGGCCTCGGTTATGGGCGTGGCGATCTGCGGTATGCATTATGTCGCGATGGCGGGAACTGTGTTCGCCTACGATCCCACGCGGTCAACATCGGGCGCCGTCATCAGCCCGTCCATAATGGTGATCGCCGTAACAGCCGGCGTAGTGCTGGTGATGATGGGGGCGCTGTTCTGCACCTTTCTGGATCGACGCTTGGAGCGGCAGTCCCAAGCCGAAACGTATCGACTGCGCGCGATCAATGAGACGCTGGAAGCGCGCACAAAGGACCTCGAAGAGGCCAACCGCGCCGCAGAGGCGGCGAACCAAGCCAAGAGCAACTTCCTGGCCACAATGAGCCACGAAATCCGGACGCCTTTGAACGGCGTACTCGGGATGGTCCAGGCGATGGGCGCCGATGACCTCACGCCCGTTCAGCGAACACGGCTCGATGTGATTCACCAATCGAGCCTCGCGCTCCTGGCCATCCTCAACGATGTGCTCGACATCTCCAAAATCGAAGCTGGCAAGATAGAGTTGGAGGACGTCGCCTTCGACATCGGCGAGCTTATGTTGGGCGCTCACGCGACCTTTACGGCCCTGGCGCACAAAAAGGGGCTCTCCTTCGCCCTAGATATCGATCCGGCCGCGCGTGGAACATATCGAGGCGATCCGACGCGGATTCGGCAGCTTGTCTACAATTTGATCTCTAACGCCCTCAAATTTACGGAATCCGGCGAAGTGAGGGTGAAGGTGGATTGGGCTGACGACGTCCTGAAGCTCGATGTCTGCGATACAGGCATCGGAATGACTCCGGACCAGGTCGGCAAGTTGTTCCAGAAGTTCACCCAAGCCGATGCATCCATGACCCGACGCTACGGCGGCACCGGGCTGGGTCTCGCCATATGCAACGAACTGACGACGATTATGGGCGGCTCAATCACGGTTGACAGCGATGTGGGGGTCGGATCGACCTTCACCATTCACCTACCGCTCGAACGGCTCGCGGAGCCCGCGCATGGAAATGTGGCGCAGATCGAGATCGAGACCGCCGACATCGGTTCGGATTTGAAGGTTCTCGCGGCGGAAGACAATCCGATCAATCAGCTCGTTCTGAAGACCTTGCTGGCCCAACTCGGAATCAAACCCGTCGTGGTCGATAACGGCGAGGACGTCATTCAGGCTTGGGAGAACGCCGCGTGGGATATCATTCTGATGGATATCCAAATGCCTGTCATAAACGGTGTAGAAGCCGCTCGCGCCATCCGCAAACAGGAAGCCGAGCGTGGCCTGCGGCGGACGCCGATCGTCGCGCTCACGGCCAACGCCATGGCTCACCACATCCTTGAGTACCGCGATGCCGGCATGGATGGCCAAGTCTCCAAGCCCATCCAGGCCGGCACGCTATTCTCCACCATCGAAGCCGTACTCTTGAGCGAGAGCGACGGCGACAACGAGGCCGGCCCGATCAAAGTGCGCTCCAGCGCCTCCTGACCTTGCTACGTTCGCTAAAGCCGCCCCGTCGCCGTCGCCCAAAGTAGGCGCATACGCCGCTCCACTTCACCCGCCGCAGCGCGCCGCGCATAGGGCGCCGCGAGCGTGGCGTAGGCGACCGCGGGGAAGGCGGGGACGGGAAGCGCCTTTGCATCCCGCCGGCCGGCGGCGAGCGCCGCCTCGACCTCTCCCCTAACGCGCGCGCTAAGCCCCGACTCGTCCAGTTCGCCCCAATCGGGGGGCGTCCAGCGGCGGTTGCGGGCCGCCCAATGGGCGCGGGCGCGGTAGAGACCCGCCATCCCCCAGGCCCGGCCGGCCTGGATCACTGCAGCGAGCGGGGCATCGGGACTGAGCGCACGGGCAGCTAACCCCATGACGGCGCCGGCGGTTCCGTCGAGATAGCGAGCTAGAGCGGCCGAGTCGGCGAACGGGGCGGCGTCGAGGTCCAGGTGGCGAGCCTCAATCAGGGCCTCGAACAGCGATTGGGGCAGGCGACCGTCCTGGATCGGCGCCGCCAGCGCCTGGAGCGTCGGCTGGGCGGGGACCGGACGCCCTGAGACTAGATCCTCGATCCGGTCGCGCCACCAGGCCAGGCGGATTTCGCCGATCAGGGGTTGGGTGACGGTCTCGCCGACATGCGCGAGCTCGTCGTTCAGGGCGTAGATGGCGACCACCTCGGCCCTTAGCCGAGGGTCGGCGATGAACCGGCTGGCGAGCCAGCGGTCGGGGTCGAGGCGGCGGATGCGGGCGTCGAGACCCTCGTCAGCCTGTCCTGGGGCTGGCCCGGCGTCGGCCATGGCGGTCAGACCGCCAGTAGAGCGGCGGCGACGCGGCGGCCGTCGGCGGCCAGGACGTTGTAGAGGCGGCAAGCTTCGGGCGTATTCATCATCTCAAGGCCCAGCCCCGCCTGTTTCAAGGCGTCGCGAACCGGGCGTGGCGCGATAGCGGTCTCAGCGCCTGTCCCTAAGAGCACGAACTCTACCGCGACAAGGCCCGCGGCGATAACATCGGCGAAATCGGCCACCTGGAGCCGCGCGAGCGTTGTGGCCGACCAGGGCCGTACGACATCTTCAACCAGCAGGATAGCGCCCTCGATCCGCTGGCCGGCGACGCGAAAACCCCCGGCGCCATAGGTCTCGATCACCGGTGGTTGAGGCTTAAGCATCAGGGCCGCGAGGCCGGAGCCGTCTTACCGCCCTTGGCCGCGCCGCCCGCCTTCGCTTCGTCCTCGCCGCGCTTGACGCCCCAGAGCAAGATGATCGGCGACGCGACATAGATGGAGGAATAAGTGCCAATCACGATGCCGAAGATCAGCGCGATCGAGAAGTTGCGCAGCGCCTCGCCGCCAAAGATCGCCAGACCGCCCAGCGCCAAGACCGCGGTGAGACCGGTGATCACGGTCCGCGACAGGGTCTCGTTGATCGACAGCTCGATCACCTCGCGCAGCGGCGTACGGCGGTACTTCCGCAGGTTCTCGCGCAGGCGGTCGAACACCACCACGGTGTCGTTCATCGAATAGCCGATGATGGTCAGGATGGCGGCGATGATGGTGAGGGTGAACTCCAGCCTAAAGAGGGCGAACAGGCCGAATGTCAGGATCACGTCGTGAAACAGAGCGGCCACGGCGCCCAGGCCAAACTGAAGCTCGAACCGGAACCAGATGTAGATCAGCATCAGGCCGATGGCGATGGCCAGCGCCAGGACGCCGTTGCGGAACAGCTCGCCCGACACCTTGGGCCCGACCACCTGGCTTTGGGTGAACTTCAGATTGGGGATGGCGGCGGCCAGCGCCGTCTTGACGTGGCTGGCGGTGTCCGACGCATCGGCGCCCTTAGGTGTCTGGAAACGGACCAGGGCGTCGCCCGACGTTCCAATCGCCTGCACCTGCACGTCGCCGACGTGGAGGTTGTTGAGGGTGGCGCGCACCACGCCAAGGTTCACGGCCGCCGGCGCCGCCGACAACTCCATCGACGAGCCGCCCTTGAAATCGATGCCGAGCTTCAAGCCCTCGGTGAAGCAGAGCGTCAAGGACCCGATCACCGCCAGGATCGACAGAATACCGGCGATGCGCGCGAAGCCGACGAAGCGGAAGCTCGTCTTGGCCGGCAACAGCCGGATCAGCGGCCAAGCTCTGATAGAGGTGGAGGACATGGATATGATCCTAACAGCTGGCCGGGGCGAATTCATGCCGAAGGAGGCGAGTCCGTGCGGCGTTTTCCGCGCTATCGCGCGGCCCCCCTACCACCTTCGGTCGTCCCCCTCCCCATCGCTGCGCGATAGGGAGGATGATGGCGCCGAGGCTTTCATCTCCCCCATCTCTGATGGGGGAGTACGCCGGAGGCGGGAGGGGGCCGCGCGGCTTTAGCCGTGCGGAACGCTGGCCCAGGCCAAAACTTAGGGCGAGTTGCGACCTCATCCGTTCACCCTCAAACGATCGGTAGAGCCTTGGGCCGCGCGACCCGGAACCACCAGCCGATCAGGACTTGGGTGATCAGGACCGCGGTGAAGACCGAGGTGCAGACGCCGATGGCGAGCGTCAGGGCGAAGCCCTTCACCTCGCCCGAGCCGAATTGGAACATGATGGCGGCGGCGATCAGGGTGGTGACGTTGGCGTCCAGGATCGTCACCATGGCGCGGCGATAGCCGTTGTCGGCGGCCAGAATCGGCGGCCGGCCGGCACGCGCCTCGTCGCGCATCCGCTCATAGATCAGCACATTGGCGTCGACGGCCACGGCGAGCGTTAGGATCAGGCCGGCGATGCCCGGTAGCGTCAGGGTCCCTTGCGTCAGCGACATCAGGGCCGTGATCAGGAGGCCGTTGACGACCAAGGCACAGGCGGCGAACACGCCGAACAGGCCGTAAGCGGCGATGATGAAGACGAAGATCGCGACGGCGCCGATGCTCAAGGCCAGCGTACCGGCGTGCACCGCGTCGGCCCCGAGCTCTGCGCCGACCTGGCGCTGCTCCTCCACGATCAACCTTGTCGGCAGGGCGCCCGACCGCAGCACGAGCGCGAAGTCGCTGGCGGACTGGGGCGTGAAGCTACCTGATATCTGTCCGGTACCGCCAAGGATCGGGGAATCGATCTTGGGCGCCGACACGTACTTGTTGTCGAGCACGATCGCGAAGGGATGACCGACATTGGCCTGGGTAACCTGGGCGAACGCCAAGGCGCCGGCGCCGTTGAGGCGGAATGCGACGACCGGTTGGCCTGACTGGGAATCGAACGCGACGTGGGCGTCGGTCAGCATGGCGCCGGTCAGCACCACATGACGGCGCAGCACCAGGGGCGGCATTTCGGGCTTTACGCCCTGCACGAGCTCGTCCTCCGGGGGGACATTGCCGTCGGCGTCGGGATGGGCGGCTTCGTCCACCATCTGGAACGTCAAGGACGCCGTCTGGCCGATCACAGCTTTCAACCGCTCAGGATCGCTTTCGCCTGGCGCCTCGACGACGATGCGGTTGAGGCCTTGCTGCAGGATGGTCGGCTCTCGCGTGCCGAGCTGGTCGATCCGGTTGCGGATGATCTCGATCGACTGGGCGACTGCGGCGGCGGCGGTCGCGCGGACGGCTTGGGCCGAATAGCTCATCGACAGGGTCTGGTTGGCGCCCGTGGCGACCGACAGATCGACGCCGCCGGTGGGCAGCGGCTGGCTGAGCTTGCGGATCGCGGCGCTCGCGGTCGCCACCTGAGCGGCGTTGGTGATCCGAACCTGCACCCCGTCGCCGTTCACCCCAAGATCGGTGAAGCCGATGTTGGCGGTCTGGAGCGTGCGCCGCACATCGTCGACGAGGTTCAGAAGCTGCTTCTGGTGCAGGGCGTCGGTATCCACCTCCAGCAGGAGATAGGAGCCGCCTTGCAGGTCGAGGCCGAGGTTCAAGCGCTGGGCCAACGCGGCCGGCAGCTTCGCCGTCACCGACGGCGGCAGGAGGTTCGGAAGGGTGAAGACGAGCCCGAAGACGAAGGCGAGGACGACCAACGTCACCTTCCAGGGCCTAATCTGAATCATGCTCTATAAGGACCCTTGAAGCCTGATCTCTGAGCTTGGCCGCAACCGGACAGAGGGATCAGGATTTGGTGTCGTTGGCGGGCGCGGGCTCGCCCTTGACCCGGACATCGGAGATCATGGCCCGAACGACCTTGACCATGACATTGGGGGCGAGTTCGACCTGAACCTCGGCGTCATCGACGCGCGACACCTTGCCGATCACGCCGCTGGACAGAACCACCGTGTCGCCGCGCTTGACGGCCTTGATCAGCTCCTGGTGCTTCTTTGCGCGCTGCTGCTGAGGCCGCATCAGGAGGAAGTAGCCGGCCACCATGATCAGGACGAGCGGCAGCATCTGGACGATGATGTCCTGAGGTCCGCCGCCGGCAGCGGCGCCTACGGTCTGGGCGAAGGCCGGGGTTGCAAACATCAGGGCTCCGAAAACAGCCAATGCGACCGGGGTCAACGCCCTCGGTCGAGGTTAAGAGGGGCGGAAACTAGGCGCAGCGCCCGCGCTTTGCAATGGCGCAGTCTAGCCAACGACGATGCTGACACTCTTCTCCCTGTCTCGCGAAGCGACACGTCCAAGGTGCGGCGCAGCCGACGGTGGGGGCGTACGCCGCTCGCACCCCCATCCGCCACGCTTCGCAGGGGAGGCGAAGGACGGCCTGAATCGGCGTTTAGGACGCCTTGCATAAGGTCGCGAACCCGGAACCCGATCTTTCGGCCGCCCGATTTTTAGCCTGCTTGTCGCTTCGATCCAGGAACGTTAGCCTTTCAGACTGAATCCACATCGGCGGAGCCGGGATGCACACGTTTATTTACCCGATCGTGCCGACAGCTATCGACGTAGCGCTGACCGCCGGCGGATTTGTCGGCCTAGATTTTCTGTTTCGAGGACGACGGCCATTGGTAGCCGCCGTATCGTCCGCGTTAATTGTACCCCTGATCATGGTGCTGTTGGCGATTGTAATCGTTTTCCTGCCCAACCCAAACCATGGCGATCTGCCAGGGATGGCGTTCGTCAGCTGCTTCCTGCTCGCAGGGCTAGCCCTGCCGATCGGCATCGCCTGTAGCGTCGCCGTTTTCCTGATACGTCGCTTCTTTGTGGCGGCGACGGCCTAGATCGACGGCGGGCTTCAGGGCCTAATTCGCAACGTTACCCGTCGCGGTCTTCGTCTGATCGACGGCGGGCTTGGAACCAGCGCCGTCATTGGCGGGCGTCGAGGCCACCGCCGCCGCCGCGGTCGGCGCCGGCGCGGTCGGCGCACTGGGGGCCGGGATCGCCACAGGGTTCGAGCTCTGCTGGCGCAGCCAAGCGATCAGGTTGATCCGATCCTGGGGCTGCTTCAGGCCAACAAAGCCCATCTTGGTCCCGCTCAGATAGGCCTGGGGACCATGGATGAATTCGTAGATGTGGTTGTAGTCCCACACCCCGATCTTGTTACCGAAATCGACCATAGCGGAGGAGTAGGAGAAACCCGCGTGGGTGCCGGGCTTGCGGCCGATCACGCCCCACAGGTTGGGGCCGGTCTGGTTGGGACCGCCGTTGGCGAAGTTATGGCACGACTGGCACTTCTGCGAGACGGTCGCGCCGGCGGCGACGTCGGCGGTCTTCAGCACTGTGCCCCAGTCGGGGGGAACATCGGGCGCCTCTGTCTCGGTCGTGGCGACCTCCTGAATGGCGATCTTGTCGCCCATCACCTTGGGCGGTTGGGGCGCAAAGATCATACCGGAGGCGACGCCCGAGACGACCAAAACAGAAAAGGACGCAAGGATGGCGGCGAAAATCTTGTTGCCACGCAGATCGTCGGTCTGTTGCGCCATACTTGCCCTCGGCCACTCGCCCACACCGAGGCGATTCCACGCTTCGGCTTGCTCGCCGGTCTCTTACACGCTACCGGCCAAGGTGCAACCGGCAGAATTTAGCCGCCTCACACGCTTAGTCGTTATATCAGATTATGAGCCCGATCGTCATAATTCCTGCGCGCCTGGCGGCGACGCGCCTCCCGGGGAAGCCGCTCGCCGAGATCGGCGGCGTCCCCATGATCGTCCGCGTGCTGCGCCAAGCCTTAGCCGCCGACGTCGGGCCGGTGGCGGTGGCGGCGGGAGACCCAGATATCGTGCAGGCGGTGCAGGACGCCGGGGGCGTCGCGGTATTGACCGACCCCGCCCTTCCCTCCGGCTCCGACCGAATCATGGCTGCGCTGACCGCCCTCGATCCGCGAGGCCGCCACGACGCTGTGATCAATCTGCAAGGCGACATGCCCTTCGTCGCGCCGTCCCTGGTCGCTGCGTGCGCGACCCTGCTGAGGAACGAGCCAGCCTGCGACATCGCCACCGCCGTCGCCCCTGAGACCGACGCCAGCGACCGCGACAATGTGGATGTGGTCAAAGCGGTGTTGAGCCTGGAAGCCGGCGCGGATCGGGGCCGCGCGCTCTATTTCACCCGGTCCAGCCTCTACGGCGACGGGCCGATCTGGCGCCACATCGGCATCTATGGCTATCGCCGCGAAGCCCTGGCGCAATTCACCGTCGCCCCGCCGTCCCCGCTCGAACGCCGCGAGAAGCTGGAGCAGCTCCGCGCCTTGGAGCTTGGGCTCTCGATCTGGGCCGCCGTGGTGGACGCCGCCCCGATCTCCGTCGACACGCCGGCCGATCTTGCCGCTGCGCGGGCTGCGGCGGACCTCCGGGACTGACATCTGGCGAACACCGAGGCCGCGAATCTGTCGACAATTTCACTCCCGTTCCGGCGCGCCACCTTCTAGAGTCGCAAAGCAACAGGAACGCGCCGGCATGATCGACGCCGAAAACGTAGTCTATGACTATTCCAGCGGCCGGGCTCTGCGCGGGGTTAGCTTTGTGGTGCGCGCCGGTGCGGTGCTGGCCCTGGTCGGGCCCAACGGCGCCGGCAAGTCCACCCTGATGCGCTGCATCGCGGCGCTGGACGCGCCCACGGAGGGGGCGATCGCGGTGCAGGGGATCGACACCCAGGACGACCCCCGCGCGATCCACGCCAGCCTCGGCTATCTGCCCGACATCTACGGTCTCTACGATCGCTTGAGCGTGCGCCAGTGCCTGCTTTACGCCGCGAGGTCGCGCGGAGTCCCCTCAGGCGACGCCCCAGCAGCCGCCGAAGCCGCCGCCGCACGGGTGGGCCTCAGCGACCGGATGGACAGCTTGGCGGGACACCTCTCGCGGGGGTTACGCCAGCGGCTAGGGATCGCTCAGAGCCTGGTGCATCGACCCCGCGTGCTCTTGCTGGACGAGCCGGCCTCAGGCCTCGATCCGGAGGCTCGAGCCAGTCTGTCCGAGCTGATCCGCAGCCTGGCGGGCGACGGCATGACGCTGATCGTCTCCTCCCATATCCTGTCCGAGCTTGAGGACTACTGCAGCGAAATGCTGATGCTGCGCGAGGGGGAGGTGGTCGGCGGCGGGGTGGTGCGGCTCGATGGGACCGCCCATCGAATCGTCGACGCCGAGGGCGGTCAGGCGCCGGAAGGCTCGGCCCAGCCGGTCCTGGTCCGGGTGAGTTTCGCCGCGCCGGCCAGCGAACTTCTGGACCAGCTTGGCGCCCTGGGACTCAGCGTCAGGCGGATCGAGGACGCCGACGCCATCCTGGCGCTTCCGCCAGACCCTGAGGCGGAAACCACGACGCTGTCCGCGCTGGTTCAGGCCGGCCTACCGGTCCGCGGCTTCGCCCTCGTCCGCCCGACCCTCGAAGAGACCTATCGCGCCGCCGCGTCGGGCCAAGCCTTTGGGGACGGGGACCAGGCATGAACCCCGAACTCCAGCGTAATCTCTGGCTCGATGCGCCCGCGCGGCGGCTGATCGGCACGGCCGCGGTTCCGGCCGTGGTCTTTCTCCTGGTCTGGCTGGTGGACCGGGGAAACCATCCCTACGCCGTGGTGATCGCGGGCGGGGCGATGTTCGTCGGCGCCGCGCTGATCTGGGCGCCCCGCGAGACCCGCGCCTCGGCGATCGACGAGGTTTATGCTCGCACCTGGGACTTTCAGCGCACCTGCGCGCTGGCGCCCTGGACCCTGACCTGGGGCAAGCTTGTGGGCGCCACGGCCCGTCCCTGGCTGCTGGCGGGCTTAAGCCTCCTGATCGCCTTCCTGCAACTCGCCAGCATAACAAGCTTCAGCCACGCGCTGTTCTGGGCCATCGTCGCGGCGGGTTTGGGCGTCCTGATGCAGGCGAGCGGTTTGGCGGTCGGCCTGATCGAGATTCGCAAGAGCCGCGCGGCGGGCAGGCCGCCTGGCGCACGCGCGTTAGGCCTAGCGATCCTGGCCCTGGCGCTGCTGGCCGCCGGCGCGATCGTCTGGGCGCACACCCACATGATCTGGTCCGCCAACCTTCAGGGCGGGGTCCTGACGCCGGGCCGTCAGCCGCTGGTCTGGTGGGGCGCAACCTACGATCCCGTACGTTTCGCCGCCGTCAGCCTTGGCGTCTTCGCCTTTTGCGCGGTGGGATGGGCTTGGCGGCTGATGCGGATCGAGCTTCAACTTCGCAACCTGCCCTGGGCCTGGGGCGGGTTCGTCGCGATCGCCGCCCTCTACGCCGCAGGCTTCGATGCAAACTCCAATACCGACATCGGCGTCCTGGATCACAGGCTGGCCTTAGCGGGCGCCGTTTGCGCCGTCTGCGCCTACCTCGGCGCGCTGATCGAACCGGCCGACGCGGTGCGCGCGCGCCAGTTCCTGGCCGCCCTCAATCCCTTAGACGGGCTCGATCTCCAGCGCCTGGTCTGGACCACACCGCTGGTCGCCAAACCCCTGGCGCTCACGTTTATCCTGCTGGTGTGGGACGCTTTGATCCGCCACCGAGACGCTGGCGCGCCCCAGGCCTTACTAACGCTGGCGACCCTGGCCTTCGTCCTGCGCGATCTCGGCGTCATCGCCGCCTTGCGCTTTGGGCGCCCCGGCCGGGGGGACTTCGGTATCTTGATGCGGCTCGCGCTTCTCTATGTCGTAGGCGCGCTGATTGGCCGCCTTTTTGGCGGGGCCGCAGGCCCGGCGCTGTTCATCCCGAGCCCCACTCCGGCCGGCTTGAGCCTCGTCGCGGGCGGCGTCCAGGCCGGGGCGGCATGGGTTTGGGCCGCTTGGCGGATCGCTCAGCCTAGAGTATCCGCAAAAGTGGAGCCGGTTTTGCGGTCAGAACATGCTCCAAGTATTTGAGTTAGAGCCAAGGACTCACGCCGCCTTGAAACCGAGCCTCGCGCCCCGTAGATCGCAGAGGGGGCCAACGGTGCGCTTATCCAGAGCTTCGCCCCGGCGCTACGCTCGCGGACGTCAATCTCGTGTTCTGGCGGTGGTCCGACGCTCCGCCCGACCAGGTCACGCCGATTGACGATGAAAGACGTCTACCGCGAGACGACTCTTCGTGGACGTGATGTCAGGCGACGCGTCGCTTGGTGATAACGCTTTCATCGACCGTCGCAGAGATCGCGTTCACCTGGTGGCGACCGTCGGTGATGAGCTGATCGATCTCCTTGATCGCGACTGAGGCCCCGACCGCCAACTTACGAATCTCTTGGGCCACGAGCGCGAAGCCGCGACCGCTTTCCTGAGCCCGCGCCGCCTCGACCGCGGCGTTCAGGGCCAAGAGGTTGGTCTGGCGCGCGAAGCCGTTGATGGTCTCCACCACCCCGGTGATCCGCTCCATCATCTGGGTCATGCCGGCGATGGAGGCCGCCACCGCTTGGCGGCGCTCGGTTATATCGCCCGCGCACATCAATATCCGGTGCGGGCGACCTTCGAGGTCATGAAGCACCGTGAACAGCGCGTCGAGCCACCGCGCGTCGCCCGCCTTGCTCTTGACCTCCAATTCGCGTCGCAGAGCGCCGCTCCGCAGCAAAGCGGCGAGGTCCGACGAGCTCAGGAACTGCGACAGCTTGGTCTCGAACGCCTCGCCACGGGACATGACGGCGTTGCACGCGACGGGCTGGCCATCCGTCGACCATTCGGCCAACGCGTTGGAGGCGCCGATAGCGTCCAGCTTGGTGTTGAACTCAAGGGCCTTCAGCTTGGTCTCCGTGATGTTGGCCTGCACGGAAACATAGCGTTCGATGCGCCCCTCGGCGTTGCGCACGGGATTGATGGCCAAGCTTATCCAATAGGGCCGCTTCTGGCGATCGTAGTTGAGGATTTCCTCATAAAAGGCCTCGCCCGCGCCGAGCTTCTGGCGGATACGATCGACGGTGGACTTGTCTGTATCTGGCCCTTGCAAAATCCGCCCCGGGACGCGGCCGGCGACCTCGGCCAAGGCGTAACCGGTCAGGCGCTCGAAGCCGCGGTTGACAAAGACGATCTTCTGCTCGTGATCGGTGATGACGACAGAATTATCCGTCTCGTCGGCGACCAGGGACAGCAGGTTGAATTTCGCCCGCTGCTGAACCTGCTGCGTGATATCGGAGGCGAATTTAACGACTTTGGATAGCCGACCGCTCGCGTCGAAAATGGGGTTATAGGCGGCTTGCAGCCAGATTTCGGAGCCATCTTTTGCGATCCGACGAAATTCGCCCGACTGGAATTCCCCCGACCGCAGCGAGCGCCAAAAGTCTTTGTATTCGGCGCTGGCGGCGTAGTCTCGGTCGACGAAGAGACTGTGATGACGGCCGACGACCTCGTCGGCATCGTAGCCGATGACGTCTAAAAAGTTTTGATTGGCTGAAAGGATGGTCCCATCCAGATCGAACGCGATCACGGCCCGTGACCGATCTATCGCCTCGATCTGGCCGGCGTTATCCGCGCTGATCGTCTTCGCGGCGGTAATGTCGGAGGCGAACTTGACGATCTTATAGGGGCGCCCCTCGGGGTCGAGGATCGGGTTGTACGAGGCCTGGATCCAGACCTCCCGGCCGCCCTTGCCGATACGCCGGAACTCTGCCGAGACGAACTCACCGGCGCGGAGCCGACGCCATAAATCCGCGTATTCCGCCGACTTTTCATATCCAGGCTCGACAAATAGGCTGTGGTGGCGCCCGACGACCTCGTCGGCGCGATAGCCCATCGCCTTCAAAAAGTTCTCGTTCGCCTCGAGAATAACACCGTTCAGGTCGAAGCTGATGACCGCCTGAGAGCGGTCGATCGCCGCGATCTGCCCGGAGCAGTCCGCGCTCTCGATCATCGCCGCAGTGATATCCGTCGCATATTTTACAACCCGCTCCGGGCGCCCGTGCTCATCGAAGATCGGATTGTAGGAGGCTTCAATCCAGATTTTGCGGCCACCGGCGCCGCGCCGAGGAAACTTCGCCGCAACGTATTCGCCCGCCCGAAGCCGACGCCAGAACTCCTTATATTCGTCGCTTTGGGCATAGTCTGGATCGACGAGCAACGCGTGATGCCGACCGACGATTTCGTCGGCTCGATATCCAATGCATTTTAGGAAATTATCGTTCGCAGATAAGATTCTGCCGTCCATATCGAATTCGATAACGCCCTGAGACCGACCGATCGCCTCAAGCCGGGCCTCTAGAGAACGAATATGGCCCGATAACAATTTCGACTTAATTTTCTTTTTAACCAACCAACGCATTACAAATCCCACCGCACTCATACTGATTTCGGCTATATCGGTTTATTTTATGTATTATTATATTAAATAAATAGGTTAATATTATATTTTCTATAACGGCCCTGCGGCGTCGGGCGCGGCGCAGGATCGTTCTTGTGCTGCTGCTCGCGCGCCATCTTCAGTCCAACCCGCAAGGCGGTTGTTACAAAAGAGACGACACGCCCGCCTCGATCCGAGCCAGCAGCGCGAGCAGCGCTTCGATATCGTCCGCCTCGCCCGCCGGCTTATCCCAACGGATGCGGTTGATGCGGGGAAAGCGCATCGCCACACCGGACTTGTGGCGGGTGGAGCGTTGCAGCCCTTCGAAGGCCACCTCGAACACCAGGCCGAAACCGCGGTCGGCGCGCACGGCGCGTACCGGACCGAAGCGCTCGACCGTGTGATCGCGGACGAACTTGTCGATCTGTTTCAGCTCCTCGTCGGTGAAGCCGAAATAGGCCTTGCCGACGGGCGTCAGGGCGCCGTCGGCCCAGACCCCAAACGTATAGTCCGAGTAGAAGCTGGAGCGCTTGCCGTGGCCGCGCTGGGCGTACATCAGAACCGCGTCGACCAGATACGGATCGCGCTTCCATTTGAACCACGGCCCCTTGGGCCGCCCGCCCTCATATAGGCTGTCGCGCCGCTTCAGCATCAGACCCTCCGCCGCGCCCGCATCGCCGGGCGGCGGTGCGGCGCGAACGGCGGCCAGCTCCACCCAGGTAGAGAACGGGACCAGAGGCGAGATATCCAGCCGACGACCCTCATGGCGCGCGACCATGACCTCCAGCCGGCTGCGGCGGACCTCCCAGGGCAGGTGACGGACATCCTCGCCAGCATCCGACAGGAGGTCGTAGGCGCGGATCGCGACCGGATAGGCGGCGACCAGCTTGGCGTCGACGGTCTTGCGGTTCAGCCGCTGTTGCAGCTCGCCGAACGACGCTACGCGCCCGTCGCGAAGCACCAGCAGCTCGCCGTCGATCGCACCGTCGAAGCTCAGGGCCGCCATCAGGTCGGGAAAGGCGCCCGAGATCTCATCGCCGGTGCGGCTGTAGAGGCGCGCGACGCCGCCCTCTCGGATGGCCTGGACGCGTATGCCGTCCCACTTCCACTCGGCAGCATAGGCGGATTCGTCGAGGCGGGCGAAATCCGCCGCCTCGTCGATGGCCTGGGCCAGCATCATCGGCCGGAAGCGGCCGGCCGCCTCGGGCGTCGGTCGCGGAGCCCGCCCCTCAAGCCAGGCGAATAGCTCGACGTAGGGCGGCTCCAGGCCATGCCAGAGCTCTTCGATCTCCGACAACGGAATCGATTCGCCATAGGCTGCACTGAGATTCGCAGTCGCCTGCTTGGCCAAGCGCGCCGATAACCCGACCCGCAAGCCCCCGGTGATCAGCTTCAGCAGCGCCCAGCGCCCCGTGGGCTCCAGCGTATCGAGCCAGCCCTCCAAAAGACGGGGCGTGCCGGCGCGCGAGGTGGTGCGAAGGGCGTCTACGACTTCCGAAAGGGTCGGTTCCGGCGCATTGACGCCAGCGCGTACGGGCCAGACCAGAGCCGTGGTCTCGGCCAAATCGCCGACATAGTTGTAGGACCAGGCGAACAGGTCCGCGTCCATCCTGGCCTCGACAGCCTGGCGGATCATGGCCGGCTTGGCGGCGTGGAAGCTCAACGCCCCCGTCAGCGCCGCCAAGGCCCAGCCGCGCTCCGGATCGGGCGCTGTGGCCAGATAATCCTGCACCAGGGTCAGCTTGGCGTTGCGCGACGAGGTGAACGACAGGCGATCTAGCAGGTGAGCGAAGGCGCGCATGGTCCCTCAGCAATCGCGAGACGCTATGACGAAGGCGCGCGTGTCGTCGGCGCCATTGACATCCACGCTTCGGCCTGGAAAGAGCCGGAGCTTGACGGCGTCCCTGCCCGTAATCAATTCGGCCCCATGACCTACATCGTCACCGACCCCTGCATCAAATGCAAGTTCATGGATTGCGTAGAAGTCTGCCCCGTGGACTGCTTCTACGAAGGCGAGAACTTCCTCGCCATCAACCCAGACGAGTGCATCGATTGCGGCGTCTGCGAGCCTGAGTGCCCCGTCGACGCCATCAAGCCCGACACCGAGGACGAACCCGACGGCCGCTGGCTGAAGGTCAATTCGGACTATGCCAAGATCTGGCCCAACATCACGGTCAAGGGCGAGCCGCCGGCGGACCGGGCGGAGTTTGAGCGCGAAACCGGCAAGTTCGAGAAATACTTCAGCGCAGCGCCTGGAACCGGGTCGTAAGGCTGAGCGCTGTGCGCGGGGGGCGTTATGACAGGGCTGTCGAAGCCCTGTGGGGAGCGTTGTAAGGCGCCACCGCCTTTCATTGTTCCACGGAATGTGATATTTAAGACTTACGGCAGAGGTGACGACGCATTTCGCGCCACCGCTGTCATTCTTAAATCGGCCGTCCGGACTGGCGCGCCTTAGAACGCTCCGAAGGTGTCCTGCTGTAAGATGACGGAGATGTCCTGTCACGCCTCAACAAGGCGAACGCAGGCTGCTCGCCGTCTTTGCACGGGCCTCCCCGGCTCCGGCCCGTTCCGGCGTTTTGTTCGGACGAGACACAAGAAGGACTTTCCATGACCACTAGCGTTTCGGATTTCGCCGTTGCGGATCATGTCGTCTATCCGGCTCACGGCGTCGGCAAGATCGCCGCTGTTGAGACGCAGGAAGTCGCCGGCTTGTCGCTTGAGGTCTATGTCATCACCTTCGACCACGAAAAAATGACTCTGCGCGTCCCGACCCGTAAGGCCAAGGCCGCCGGCCTGCGCTCGCTGGCCGATTCGGACGTCGTCACCAAGGCGATGACGACCCTCAAAGGTCGGGCCCGGGTGAAGCGCACCATGTGGAGCCGCCGCGCCCAGGAATATGAAGCCAAGATCAACTCGGGCGACCTGATTTCCATTGCCGAAGTTGTCCGCGATCTGCACCGCGCCGACAATCAGCCGGAGCAGTCCTATTCCGAGCGTCAGCTGTACGAATCCGCCCTGGACCGCATGGCCCGCGAAGTCGCCGCCATCGAACAAATCGACCGCGACGCCGCCATCGGGCTTTTGACGAAGTCCTTGGTCAAGGCGGCTTAGGCCCCTCTTCCGCTCATCCCGGCGAAGGCCGGGACCCAGATCGAAGGGCGCCAACCCTAATAAGTTCTCGCTTTTTGATCTGGGCCCCGGCCTTCGCCGGGGTGAGCGGGATAAAAGGGCGGAAGCGATCCGTTTTCCACCGGAGAGCGCCTAACCGCGCGATAAATGCCTGACGGCGCATCCACCGCCCACCTG
>Ga0116231_10001930_pt1 | contig 43209 bp, 33 predicted proteins | sample S1TSphgellanicum_2_FD_89695 | JGI IMG/M metagenome (GOLD analysis project Ga0116231, IMG submission 89695) | Host-associated microbial communities from peat moss isolated from Minnesota, USA - S1T2_Fd - Sphagnum magellanicum MG | ecosystem: Host-associated > Plants > Peat moss > Unclassified... | reverse complement strand
TATTTTCATATCTTTTTTTTAAAAGCCAGAATGGGCAAAATTGTTTTATGGATGATCCCCAATCCCCCCCCAAAAAAAAAAAAAAAAAAAACCCTGAGAGGCGCGTACAACCACCCCCAGTCCCCCTCTCTCTCTCGGGCCGCGGCGCTCTCTCGCTATAAAGCTTCGCACAACTGCAGCTCTGCTGCTATCGTCGCTGCCGCTTCTTCTCGACGACAAGCTCCACTCTCAGAACTCTATCACCTAGTTCATCTATCATCTTCTTGTACCAATATTTATTTTTTCTTCGTCAAGTTTCAATTGGTGTGCCAAGCGAAATAACAGAAATTTGTAGCTTACGCCACGAAACTCTAGTGACAGAGGACTCCTCGGAGTAGAATTCAATTGCATCTCATGAGCTGCTTGAATTTCATTTCATATTCTTCTTGCAATTTCTTATGTTCCGGGTACCTCATTGTAGTTAGTTTGGAGTAATGAGCGTACAGCAGCAGCAGCAGTAGAAGAAGAAGAAGAAGAAGAAGAAGACGTGAGTGAGAGTGCGGGGGAGTTTTGTACAGAGCTGCAGCAAGAGTGGAGATTGATCACTCGAGACTATTAGAGAGAAACAAAAGCAACAATCGAGAAATAATTTTTTCTCCTTACTTGATAAGCTCATGCGGAAGAAGTACTAATTCCGTAAAGATGGTATAGAGAGATTTGCAGCCGGGGTGAGCTAGAATTTCTTCTTCAGGTAGATCATAGTTTTGATTTCTCATCAGTTTTCTCCAGAAAATTAAGCATCCACGACGGTCTAGTTGGGATTATTGCTGCAGCTGAGCTAAACGAAGAAAAGCTTTGTCGAGCGGACTCTCATCCAGCACTCGGGATTTTCTGTGTGGCCCGCAGTAGGATTTGATCTGTGAGCTGCAGTTAAAATAAGTCTACTAGCTGTAGTACATTGAGGAGTGGAGAGCTGCAGCGGAGCTGCTAACGGGAAGGATCATGACGATGGTGGAATGGTGGAATGCAATGTCCGTGATGCTGTTGCTCATCTTCGGCTTCGCAATGAGACCGACAAAAGGCCAGCTGCAGTACGGGTACTACGACACCTCATGCCCTGATGCGGAAGATATCGCCAGAACAGCATTGCACCTCTACTTCACAACGGATCTCACCTCTCCTGCCTCTATCCTTCGAGTCTCCTTTCACGACTGCCAAGTGCAGGTAATGAAGAATCCTCGCTCGCTTGCTTGCACAGCTTCCTCTGTCTGCAGTCTCTATTTCAGCAGTCTTGGGTCCACGAGCTAGCTTTGTGCATGAGGTGGTCATCCTCAATGCATAGCTCGCTCTTATAGCATGATCTTTGTTGCTACTGTTGCTGCTGCTGCGTCCTGCTTGACTGGTTTTCATACTCCCCTACTGCAGGGATGCGATGGGTCCATCATGCTGGAATCTGGAAACGGGATCACAAGCGAGTTGGAATCAGGCTCCAATTTCGGGATCAGGAGGCTGGACATCATAGACGGCGTGAAGGCGACGCTGGAGAAAGCTTGCCCCAACACAGTCTCCTGTGCCGACATCATCGCCATGGCCGGCCGCGAAGCAGTGGCGTTCACCGGTGGGCCCCGGATCGACATTCCTTTGGGAAGAAGGGATTCCACTTTTGCTAGCGCCGCGGAAGCCACCGCCAGTCTCCCAGCTGCGACTATCAGTGTGGATCAGTTCATCGCTCTCTTCGCAGGCTACGGCATGACCCTCTCCGAGAGCGTTGCCATTCTGGGTGAGCAGAATGTTGCTGAAGCTATCTGCAGCTAGCTAGTTCTTCCACAATCTCCATCTTGTCCGGTCTGAGTTTTCTTCCGTTTTTCTTTTGAGTCGGTAAAGGCTTTCAGATCTTTCCAGAGAATCCAGAAACTGCTAGTCCTGCGGAGTCCAGTGGAGTTGGACATGGACGTGCAAGATTCTGAATGTTGGTTGTGGATGAATCATGTGCACAGGTGCTCATACGCTGGGCGTAGGACACTGCAAGAGCTTTGCGAATCGGCTGCAAGCGGGATCTGATCCGCCACTAGGTCCCATATTCGGAGCGCAACTGCGAACGACATGCATCGGAGATGGAATCACGAATCTAGCATTCGTCCCCAACGATCTGACGAACGTTGTGTTCGACAGTCAGTACTTCAAAGATACCAACAACGGGCGCGGCCTGTTCACCATCGATGCTGAGCTTCCCTTGGATTCTAGAACCGCACTCATTGAGCAAACGTTTGCCAATGATGAGCAAGCTTTCTTCGATGCCATGATTTCCGCTTATGTCAAGATGACATCTTCAAGAGTGCTTACAGGAGATCAAGGTCAAATCAGACAGAACTGCCGCATGGTGAACAGCAGCTAATTTGGAATTCAGTAACAGCTGCTGTGAGATCCAGAACTCTTGGAACAATTCCTTGTGGGTGGGTTCCTGTACTACTGCATCTGATTCAGATTCTGATTCTCATTCCAGGGCTAATTCCATTCAAGCACAACCCATTGAGTAAAACCCAATGCATGGAAGAGAGCTCTTCTAATTTTTTCTCATTTTTTTGGGGGACTTCTAGATCAGTGTTAGATATGGATACTACTTGTGAAGAAGCTGCTGGCAATAGAGCATTGAATGTTTACCATTATTGTTGAAATTAGCTTCTAGAGAAGATCTAACTAGGGAAAGCTTCAAGCTGCAATTGTGTCCCTGCAGGAGGAGTCTAGCTCTAAGCTAGACTCATTCCAGTTTATAGCTGCTAGATTCATGGTCCTTTCTCTCTTTCTTTCTTGCTGTTTTGTAATTGTTATGATCCTCTGTGAAGCTTGCTAATGATTCTACACATTGTTGAACATTATTGTGATCAGTTAATAAGAAAACTGTGTTGTAATCTGCATGAGCAGCAGCTGTGTGTTTAGAAAAGATTCCTGTCCTGGGCTACTACTACTTACTGTGCCTGATCTTAAAGTTTGTGGATTCTGTTGATCAATGGCAGTTTCTTCCAGTGTTGGTCTGGCATCAACTTATTTTGATACCAGTCTCTGACCCAACTCTGGTTTCTTCTTCACTTCTCTAATTAGGGTATTGAGGGTGGTTTTCTTCATTATTGTAGGCAATTATGGCGATTTTTTGGGAATTATTTTTAGTTTTTTGGCTTTTTCTTTTCAGAAAGAAATAGGCAACTGTCGATAAAAACATTGTTTATTGAAAATGCTTTTCGCAATATGGCGATAGAATATTCTTTATTGAAAATACTTTTCCACAAAATGGCGATAAAATGTTTTTCTTGAATATACTTTTCGCGAAATGGCGAAATTTCGCCACTACACTAATCACTGGAACTTCCAACTTCAGTAGCTATAAAATTTCCCAAACCAAAAAAAGGTGGGTAGTGAAAAATCCTTAATGAGCTTGCAAGTAAGTTGGTGATACCAGGGCAGCGTCAATGCATACGCCAACAAATTGACAGTTGAAGTTATATTATGGCATTCAAGAGAGAGAAAAGATTTGCAGTAGCCAGCTGTTTGTATTTATCACGCGCGCTTTGACTTTGGATCTTATGATTTTGGCTGCACCTACGTTCACCATTGATGGATGATATGCGCCTACTAAAGAAAGAAAGAAAGAAAGAAAGAATCTGAACATCAGAGAAGGAAACAAAAGACCGAAAAAAGAGCGTTCCAGCTAATCGCCAATAGGAATAGTAGAAGAAATGTCTGACTGGCAACGAAGATATATCTCTGCGAAGCCATCTCTGGTCCTTTACTTGTAGTGTACAGACAGGACCGAGAAGGGGGCTGTTCTGGGAATGACGGCCCTCCTTGAGGCAGGAGTGGACCCAAATTCCCAGTACCTCCCCATGCTAGGTCCTTACCAAGGGGGCTGTTCTGAAAATGAGGGCTCGGTTTGAGGCAGGAATGGACCCAAATTCCCAGTATCGCTCCATTCTAGGTCCTTACCAGTGTTGTCCAATTCTTAAGTTTGTAAGGGGATTGTTTTAGGGTCTTGGTTTACTCACTTTCATAACAAGGGCAAACTGTTTGTTTCGGGTCTATTTAAAGTTTTTAAAAATCAAAACTTGTAGGAGGACGGTTTTGGGGTGGAGTCAATTTTCTTGAGTGTCGATTCTTTTGATCTACAAGGTCTTATCTTGATAAGATCCCTCAGTTCTGGGTTCAAGGCCAGTTATAGGTTTTAGGGTTTTACAAAGAGAACATGACAAATAAAAAATTCAAAAGTTCATCAGTGAATGTTTTGGTTTTGGTTTCAAAACAATTTTCCTCTTTTCCTTGGGCTTGAGTAGATCCACATTTACACTAACTTCAAGAAACCTTCATGGTTTAGGATTGTGCATTAACTCACGTGGATCTATGTTGTCATTCTCTCACTTTTGTACCCAAACAAAAAACTCAATAACCCACAAAGCTCCCCTATAACCCATTTGAATATGCAAGCATGTTCATCATCATTTAGTTATTATAATTTGAAAAACTTTCCCATCCATATGCTACATCACCCCTAAAAACTATAAGCCTCAAGACTTAAAGTTCTAAACCTTATCTAAACTTAAGAGCTTAACCGCCACTAAACCTATGACCCAGACCTTGTAAAAAAGTCCTTAAGACCTGTTGGGTCTGGTTCCAAGGTACATCTAACTCCATGTAGACCCATTGGGTCCAGTTCAAAGGCCAAGTTTAGGTCCATCAAGACCCATGGGGTTTGGTTCTAAGGTGGGTCCATGTCCATGTATACTTGCTAAGTCCGGTTCTTAGACCTGGACTTGGCTGGAAACCTAAAAATGGGACAACATCGGTCCTTATCAACATTCTTTTGAATGGCGAGGTGCCATTCTCTATTGCTACAGAAATTTTAATGAGAGAAAGGCACCATCCACATACACTAACAAACTCTACCAGTTCTGTTAGAAACCACCAACAAGTGTAGAACAGAAGTGTTCGCATACAAGAAATCAAACTTGATTCTCTATTTTTCCAATTACTAATTTCAGAAAAAAAATGGTAGAGTTCCATGTCCTGATATTATTGGGAGCTCCTGGAACAGTTTTTGGGAGGATGTTTTACACATGTTTAAGGACTTCTTCTGTGTTTGTCAACAATTGATAAAAATTGACATTTTGAGTTTTTTTATGAAGGCATGATTGATCACATTGGGAACATGAAGGGCAAACAAATATGAGGACAACATTTTATGCTCATCACATGTTTGGTGCCAGTATCTTTTGCCTTGGTCCTACAACTTTAAATTACTACTTTCTAGTGTCATGACTCAGGACTAGTTGATTCTTAACTGTTTTGCAGATTTCATCGTAAGTATGGGAGCATGAATGGCAACAAAGTTTATTAGAGTGTGTACAACGCAAACATCACAAACAATGTGGTGCAATCCACCCAGGAATGTGTTGAGCTGGATAAGGTGAGATGCCGTTCTGTTCTGTGATAATGGGTTCTACCAGGTTCTGTTCTGGTGCATAACTGATGTTCCCTACAATCAATTCACATCACAAGTGAAATTGGTAGAACCAAAAGCACAACCTACAGATGACCACCTTTCTCACCTCGGAAAAAAATTTAAAAATAAATAAAAATCACATCCCATTATTGTATGATTACCTGCACATGAAAGAAATGTGCTGCCTCTAAAATTTCAAACTTCTATTCAGTTTTCATTTCATGGATATCCCGTTGTATGTTGCTGATTATTTAAATTATTGAAAAAAATCAGAAAAAAAGAAATAAAAAAAAAAAAAAACCCTGTCATATAACTGGACCCATTCTCAATTACAATTTGATCCCATGCAACATTGGACAAAAAACACCACCCAAAATATTACCTAAATAAGACACGAAAGCCCCTATAAAATAGTACAGAAGCCATTTGATGTAAAAACCCATGGAACATGACAAAGGCCATTGAATGTAGATATTTTGTGCTCCGTGCCTGGTGCTCCTTCTTTTTTCTCTGTTGAAAGATGGTGTTCTTAATCACATGGCTTTGTTGGGTAGTCAATATGCCAAAATGCATCCATTAACTTACACTCCAATAATAAGACAACCACATCCATAAATCAAAATAAAAACAACTTATGACATTTTTTCAAAACAAAATATCAAATCCCCACAAGGAAAGTGCACCTACCAAGATGATTGTCAGTTTTCTCTCTCTGTGCTCACACGCCAACATGAAAGACCAACCAACATCATGACATGCTATCCACCATCTAGTACTCTTGTCCTAGAGTTCAATTATTTCATGATGTCCAAAGATTTGGATGTAATTCTACCCAGCTACTCTGGTTGTAGCATGGTTTTCCAAATTTCGGGCATAAAGTAGATGGGGACTGCATCTCTGTGAGGGACTTGTTATTGTGTGAGGTGAATGGTTTTTCCACATCAAGCAGCATTTTTATTTTTTTGGGTGTGGAAATTTTGGATTTTTTTGGTCATAAAATCAATGCTGTTTAGAAAAAATTCAGAAGTTTAAAAATTTTGATTTTTTTTTCCCTTCGCATTTGAATTCAGACTTTAGTTTGGTAGCATTTCTCTTAACAGTTTTCCTAGGAACTTGTCCTGACTCCTGACCTAGAACATGTTGCCATTTACCCTGACTTATTGCATCCACCTTGGCATGCTTGCTGCTAATGCAACTTCAGAAAGTTGATGAACAAGCAGGGTTGAGCACACAATAGATTTCCTGTCTTTTATAGGTGGAAAGGAAATAAAGAAAATTACATTTCTTAGGAAAAAGTTTGAAACTTCAAATTTCCCTTCAATCATACATAATTTTGTTTGAACAAAGCGATTAGACATGATTTCTCTAATCTCTGCAATGTAAACTGGATGATATTAGGTACCCTTCTGCTCATGTTTGATGTTAAGACTTAAATTTCACTTGTTTATTAGCTTGCATAATTTATGTTTTCATTCATAATTTTGTCTTTAATTGGGATTATTACATTTAGGCTTGTTGTGAAGTTTGTGCATTTGGTCCCTTGAGCCAAAACTAGGTACCCAGTATGGGCTAGGTACATATTGTACATGGGGATTAATGCAGATCATATATTAAGACTGAAGGACAGCATATTGTTTCTTGGAAGTTGGTAAATTTGTCCCAATGAATGTGATGTGCAATGAACAGGCCAGTTCTATCAGGGAAAAATAACTTGGTGTTAGTTGATTGATCTTCTGTTCGAACATGTTATTAGGTTTTGTATCAACATGCATATGCTTAACATAAGCTCAACCTGTTCAGTGCCCTCAAATCAGATCACAATCTGGAATGTTCAACCTCCAATTTTGGAAAGCTACTGATTGATGTGCTACACCTCACAAGCATAAAAAATTTGCGGATGAGCATTTGATGTTGAACCTGGTGTCTAATACTTGAATGTGCAAATTACCTACATGGGGAGGGCCCATCAGCTGCTGTCATGTGAACTTGTACTCACAGAGCTGGCTAACATTGAGTCTGATGGAGGGGCCCATTGTGGTGCAAACATCTGCTGTCTTCCGATACACTCCCTTTGCACCTGTTGCCTCCTTTGCATCCACAGAATTCTGTACAAAAAATACACTGTAGGCTGAGTCAGTATCACCTATACAGCTCAATTGTTGCCCACTTCCCACATTGAGCAGATGATGTGGATACAAGATCTGGACAAATGGACAGGAAACTCCTGATGTGGAATGTTGTCAGTCATTGAATAAAGCTTCCTAAACATGTTATGGCTTAGGAAACAGTAATGGAAGATATGCTGGCACACATTGCACACCTCAGAAACCTAAGAGTCACATGACAGTTTTGCAATATATCCATGAAACATTTGATAGGAGTTCTGGGTGGTGAATTAGCTAGAGATCGAGTAAGGGAAAAAGAATTACAGCAACAGCAACCAAATTCACTAAAAGGTCATCAGCAGGAAAATCTGACTTCCCAAAAAGTACATGCACGATGTCTGTCTTGTCTGCCTGGAACTCAACTTTTCCAGCTTTAAATTCTCTGATTGCCTGTGGCCCATGGCATATGTCAGAGTAAAACATTGATCCCTGACCAATGAGATCAATCAAACCTGGTTTAACAGGTTTGGATTGCAACTGCACAGTGTCTAATAGATGTGGAGGCAACTGGTCACCTCCTGTTGGATCAACCCTGACTTGGCCCACAAAACATATTACTGAAAGCAAAAGAAAACTTTGGGAAGAGGTCTGTGATGTTCTGATTTGCTGCAGTCTGCTGCATAATGCTTACCATTCTTATCTGTCTTCTCACTCAATCATCAGCTCCTGTCCTCATTGCAAATGGAAGATGCCAGTATATACCATTGCATGTGATTCCAAAAGGTTCATAGCTTGCTCAGATCCACAGTGACAGTGCCTGCTTTAGGATTTGGCACAAGTCCCCTTGGACCCAATAGTCTTCCAAGTTTTGCCACCTGCAAAGCACCATGTCAGATGATAGTCTTGAACAGTAATGCAGGTAGCCTCACTATTCCTGCTATATACCACAAATTGTGCATTCTAGTCCATTGAAAGGCACCAGTCCAGTGTCTTGAAGAAAACTCGGATAGGTGAAAATCAACGACAAACCTTAGGCATCATGTCTGGTGTGGCAATAAGTTTGTCAAAATCAATGAAACCACCTGCAATCTCCTCTATTAAATCTTCACCACCAACAAAATCAGCACCAGCTGACTTTGCCTCTTATTGCTTCTCACCTGTCTCCACAAAATCACGCCCTTCATAAGAGAAAGGCCCTGAAACTGAATAGGCCATGCAAGAAGGTATTCAATGATGGGTAATGACAGGCTCCCTCCATGAGTTGGATGATGGATTTGCCTAGACCAAAGCTTGATGTGCTACGAGTTTATTCACAAGAACTCACTATTGAATGACCATGTAAGAAGTATATGGATTGTATCATTCTGAACAATGGATAGCTCACCTTGAGTGAGCACAGCCACTCTTATCGTTTGCCCAGTTCCCTTTGGCAATGATACATATACCCATATAGAGATAGCGCAAGTCAAAGCAGGTATCTGCTAGAAAATATCTGCTAGACATATGCTATTCTATATGTCCAAAATACTGGGAAAAGTCTTTCTGTCACCTTTCCAGTGCAACACCTGGAATTTCTAGACCTACAGTAGAGTGCAAATGGGTACTGTACAAGAGTTCCAATCCTGAAGTAGGCATTCAGTTATTCACAAGGTACCAGCAGAACCTTATTTGCAATCCCACAAATTAGCAAGCTTGGTAGCTGGCCTCAAATTAGGGCTGATACCTATCTGTCTACCCTTAAACTGAGTGCAGACTCATACCATGGCCCAGAACTGTTGGTCTGTGTATTTGGGGTCAGAAATGGGCCTCCACTGTCTCAACAAAGTTGGGACTAGCTGTATCTTTCACAAGTCGGAGGGCAGCATCTGAATCATACTCCTGCTTCTTCGCACAAAGCTTCTGGATGTCCAAATACCTCTTTGAGCGTGTCTATCCCACCCAAACCCCAAGAAAATTTCTATCAAGATTTGAGGACCAACAAAAACGCCAATGAGTGACTAACTGTAATCTGTTAGTCTGAGATGTACATTGCTTCTGCGAACAAAGCAAATAATTGAATCAACAAAGCTCAATGCTCAAAAAGATTAAACCCTAATATAGAGAAATGACCTATATACCACCACTTGAATTGTTGATGTTTCTTGAGCTTCTCTAAGATATCAATGCCTGTTTCTGTTTCCAATTCCAACAGGATTTGGAACAACAGGAGTCCATGCTTTCTCTTTATTCACATCCACAGCTGAATCAAGCCTCAATTGAAAGTACAAGAGTTTCTCTCATTTGCATGTGTTTAGATGCATTATTTGTGTACAATTGTAACCTTCAGGGTTTTCCACTGCAATCCTCTAGCAGCAACGAAACACGATTCGATGCATCATAACAGAGACATCAAAAGATATGATGGAAACACTCACTCTGTCAAGCTTCAACGGCAAAGCCGCCTTCCCTGTCTTATTAGGTTTTAGAACCGGAGCTTGAGGAGCCATTTCCTGCTCCCTTTCTTTGTCCAGGACATCAGCATTCTCCATAATAGGAAAAAGCTCAGCAACTAGACAAACAACCCGCGTGCTGGAAGCAACTTCTCTCTGAAATCCAGCCATGTCCTCACCCTCGGCGGGGTCTGCAACGACGGGAGTGAAAGAAACCTGGTGGCACGGGGAGCAGGACACTGGGAACAATGAAGCTTATGAGGAAAGGAGATGCAAGGGACCAAATCCAGCAGCATTGAGGCCGCTGCAGATGTGGTCATCTGTTCCGAATTTCCGAATTTTTTTTTTCCTTCCTCAAAACAGAAGCAAAGCCCAGAACTAAAAGCTTCACACACAAGCGAGAAGAGGGCTGCACTTCCGCTTCTGTTCTCGTGCATTCCGTACTCAGGCAAACAACGGAAAGCACAAAGAAAGAGAGAGAGGGAACTAGTGTCCTCCGCCCGACCGCCCGCCCTCTCTTCCTCTGTCCATTGTGTTTCCAGAGCGTTGCAGTGGTGGACTGTCAAGGCCACGGACCCTTAATTATTGGGGTTTCGGAGAAGACGATCCTTAGTAGCGTTGTTTAGGAGATCCGAGGCCTGATAAGGAAGGTCCTCTGTGAGGGCCGCCTCTTCAAACTTTGAGGCCTACCATAAAAGAATTGAATAATCATTCAATTTTCCCAATTGGACTCACTGTTTAGATTGGAACGGATTTTTTTGGTATTCAGAGTGTGTGGACACAGCAGGTAGATGTACAACATCTTATGTATTGGCACGGTCAGCGTGTTTGTGATGCCTTGTTGTAATGAGAACTTTGAACCTACGTTGATGAGGTATGACTATTGTAGATGTACAATACTCACCTGGGTACCCAAACAAACTTGAAAAATCAGTGGCACAGTTGGTGCTAAATCTCTGCTACTTCTGGTCTCACGAAATCAAGGGATGATGTGCATGTACATGACTGTCATGAAATTCTGCAGTACTCCAAAGAAGTAAGAAGCTATGTGAGGGCTGAGGCACATCTTGAGTGTGTTTTAGACACCGGCAATTGTCAAGTCAGTATTTTTTTTGTTGTTTTGTTTGCTTTCTGCCTGGATACTCCCAAGGAATGTAAACAAGAATGTACTTAATGGTGCTCTTCATTTGTCAAGCACTTCCATTCTGGAACATTCAGAATGGGGAATTGGTAATTACTACAGGTTTTGTAGAAACCAGAAGAGTTGGGGGACATGGCTGATGATGGTGGTGGCAGGATATCGAACACATTTTTCACAGATAGTGGTTATCTTAGAGCAGCTCCTCTTTAGAGATATCTAACATGTTTGTCGCCATCTCCATGACACCTGCTGTTTCTCTCAGAAGCTCAACTATTTTCAGTTGATTGTGTTGATACCCTGTACACACACCCTCTGGACGAGGATCCTGAGTGGAGTTGTTCCAAAACCTCTGCTGCATCAAGGCTTACTATCTACTGCTACTAGTATTGAGTCACTGTCATCTGAAATGGCTGTTGCAAGATCAAAACAAAGAAGGAAACTTTGCTGCTGCACCTCTTGAGTAATTGCATCTATCTTCTCATGTCCACTGCCTTTGTCCCACTAAAGCAAGAAAAGCAAGGATAGCATTAGGGTTAGAATTTGAAGAGCTTCGGACAATAATCGTTGTCGTTGCAAGCTCGAATCCAAGCGAGAACTCTTCTTCTCAAGAATAGCCTTAGGGTTAGCTTGAAGAGGTTCGGAAAACCATCGTTTGTATTGTTGTTGCAAGCACGAGGACTCTTCTTTCGCTGCACAAGCTTTCCTTTGCAATAAGGTCTGGAATAATGTTGGGATGGATGGCGCTTGGAGTTGCAGTATCGCTTCCTGTGCTATGCTTGTTGTGTTTCCCTACCGTCTTGCTTCGTCCCCTTCCCGATTCCCAAAGTAAAGATCGACGCTACATTCATATTCCCTTCCCGCATTCCAAACTTCCAAGGACGTCTCTATCTCTTTTCTGTCTTTGCTTGAAGGTCGAGGTCTTTGTCTGACATCGAATTGATTGCGTTTGTGTGATGTCTCCTCCTCCACACATGCAGAGAATGCAAGAACCGAGACGAACGTGCTGTTGCTTGTTGCACATCCTGACGATGAATCCATGTAAAATCTCCTGACTTGAGTTTGCTATTTTACGTGTTGTAGTCTCGGCAGACCTGGCAGAGTTGTTCTCCTTTTTTCCTTTCGTACTATGAAGGAATAACAGGGGGGCGTTGGCGGTTGCACAGGTTCTTTGGCCCGACTTTGCTGTCCTTGTCCAAGCTTGGTGGATACTCGATTCGAGTGGTCTGTCTGTCAACAGGTTTGTTGAATTCGACAGACAGATTTTTCAAGAAACTTTCTCTTTGGATTGCAACAAGTCACCAATCGGAAGTCGTTTTCCCCCTCGAAGTGTAAGCATTCTTAGTTTTGGATCTTCGCTTCGCTGGAGACACACGTGATGATGATCATGATGATGGCGGTCTTTTGTCTGAGCAGGTAATGCCGATGGATTTGGAGCTCGCCGGAAGCTGGAGATGGTGGCTGCCTGCTCTGTGCTCAAAGTGGATAACAATTCACTCCCATTTCCAGTTCTTGTAGACAGCTTAGGGTTTAGGTTTTAGGGTTTAGGGTAGAGTAGATTTGGTGATGAGATTCCCATTTGAAGCATGGTCTTGATGAGATTTCTGGTTGACATATAAGCTCAAACCACATTTGATTTGGATTGAACACTGGGCTATTTGAGCAGCTGGTTTAGAGAAGCCCAAGAAGTTGCATGTCTGCTTGAAACCTGAGGAGAGAGCAACCAGCTCTAGCCTCAAGTTATTGAGAATTCTGTCAGAGATGTGCCAGTTGATAGGTGAACAGGGAGGGCGCAGGTGCCGGCAGATAATGTAGAAGTTCTTGATCATCCGGCTCTGCAAGTGAGTGATATCAAAATCCTCTGTTTCTGAACTGTTTCTTTCAAGAATTTCTTCATCATGTTTTTCAAGACCTTTAGATTCCTTGTCCACCCACACTGCCAGTAAGATTTTACCAATTGAGGATAAAGGGAGCATGGTGGTTGTGTATTCTGTGAGTGGAGTATTGCTTCCTCCAGTCTCTGACAGAAGTGCCGTGATCTCACAGGATGGATTTGGGTGCCACTGGGATCAGCCACTAATTTTGAAGCTTTTACAGCAGGCAGTGATGACTCATAACATCCATGTTGTAAGTTCTCAAAACAGTCCTTTGAGCATGCACCTCTACTGTGTAATTATCTACTGAAATATCTGTCTTGTCAAACAGGTCATTTTTCAGGATCCATTTTCTTTTACTCTTGAAGGATCTGTGTTGTTATGATTGTTATGGCAGTGCCACAGTTCGGCATTTCTGGGTTTACAGGGTTGCTGTGCGTCTAACTTTGCAGCTGGTCTTTAGACCTGTGTGCAATGACATGTGTCAAGGAATCTTTCGAACTCCTGCGTGCAGAGATTGTTCACTGTGTATTACTGATTGCCATTGTCCATGGGCTGTGGCCAGATCTTAACTTTTGACAGTTATGGTGTATCCGGCCACCCAAATCACAGATCCGTCTCCGCTGGTGTCCGGTTGGTACCACCCCACTTTTGTTGGACAAACGAGCCATATGTTCAAGAATTGTCTTGACTGTACAAAGCAATGAACATCATGTATCAACATATTGCATATCATTCCATGCACTATTTTCATTGCTTTGTGTATCATGAGTGTAGTATGGGCAGAATGAGTTAGTGTCTCTGGCGTCTGGTTTTTCTTTTCTCTGTTTTGGAAGGCACACAGTGATTTCACAATTGTTTCAACTTGCTGCCTCTGAGATGGTTGTGGTTGTGGTTGCATGGTGCAGTGCATTTCTGTTGGAAGAAGAGAGGAGGCTGCATCACAAGAATGATCCAAAGGGGGAGACAGTTCAGGGCTGGGAGCTTGTAAGCTTCTGCCTCTCTGTACACAATGCTGTATAACATTATGATGTAGGCAAATGGAATCTCTGCTCAGATGAGCATTTCCTTTCATCTGCTGCATCAGTATTTACTCAGCAAATATCAATTGAACCTCTGTAGTCAAGCAATAAAGTTATGATTGCTTGCAATTAGATTATAGAGAGAGCAACTGAAAAGCTCATCATTATGTGAACAATATGGTCTTTGATATAGGATAGTTCTCACAAAAGGTAAGTGACAAAATCTCTTGTTTGCCATCATAAAGCAAGTGAGTTACTAAAAGACAGGATTGCTTGCAAAAGAGGATCTTCAACATAACTCTTGCAGTCTTACACGCAGAGTTTAGGAGGATGTCACTTCACAATTTCCCATTACTGTTGTTCAGACAGACTGACCAATTGCTAGAGGCACAATGCATTGTTTACAGGTGAGCACAAATATCATGCGGAAGTTCTGTGGACCGCTTGAGATGTTTGCATCAGTGCTTAATTGGGTTTACAGTGATCAAAGGGAAATGCACTGCTTTTTGAACCCAAGTCCAATCACAAGCATCATGGCTATGAGTCGGCATCAGAGCCAATGGGTTTGGTATGATTCTATTAGTTTCCTCTTTATGAAGTCTTGAGTATTTTTCTTGAACTGGTGATATTTCAAGCAGGTTTCCTTGGGGTTGAATTAGGCTTGTTCAGAAGACTGGAAGAATTGCACATGCATATAGAAGCCATCCTTTTTCCTGCTTATCTAGAGTACCTTTTGCATTATTTCTTCCCCCATTTTGAGTCTGATGTTGTCTAACTGTCAGAGGCTGTGGTGACAGGTATCGGCGGTTGTTCGTGTTGTTTGCTCGCTACACCTATGTCAATACATTGAAGCAGATCAGAACATAATGTAGGCTAGCGCCTCAAATGCAGACCTTGTAATATCACTCCAACAATTCTCAGACAGCATTCACATGGATAAAGAAGCTCCCATTGCTGATCAGATCTTTGCAAGGTATGATGTGAATTTCATTGGGGAGCCAGACCTATATTTCTCTTGGCACATTGTCTGCTGGATGTGTGGATCAGCTAGTACTTCCTTGGTACTTTCAACTTCTTCATTGCAAATTTTCTTTTTTGAGCTCAAATCCTTTTGGGGGCACCTTTTTGCTACCTGGCAACAAATCTTGATTAAACTGGTTTAAAAAAATTTTGAATTAGGAAGGAAATACGGGTGCATAACCTCACAACTTACATGTGAAGCCTCTTTGAACCTTTGATTGAGCACCATTTCTTGTTGGTGGTTCTATATGAGAAGTTGCAAATGAAGTTTCATTGCTTGTAAACCTAAAAGATGTCCTTTTTCTTTTGGGGGCAAGAACCCGAATTCTAAAAGCGTTCTTCTCACATTGGAAGTGGATAATGGATGAACTTCCATCTGAGATGAAGGGTACAAGTCCACTAGGGTGGGGTTAAGTGGGTTAGCTAGAGGGAGGAAGGCAATGAGTAGTTTTTGAAGTCATAATTTGTAATGATTTCTTGGAATGTTGGGAACTGTAGTGAGAATAGTTGGGGACGTTTAAAATGTTGCGAACATTGGGAACAATTATATGGCCAATTATTGGACTCTTTTTGGGGCTTTATGAGAATTTCACAAAATTTAAGAAAGTCGGTATTAATTCGTTGCCTCTGTTTAGTGTTTGCCCAAAAATTGATGCACAATGTGGCTCTCAATATTAAGGGTATGATTAAACATCAAGCACTTGGATGGGATCATTCCCAAAAATAAGGGGCCAAGGATGAGGTGATAGCTGCAGAAGTGGAATTTTCATAGGCATAATATCTGTTTCCTTGGTGCTAAACAATCTAAAGGTGTGTTCACATTTGGTATTAGGGACTCAAGTGTTGAGTCTGTTAACACCATACTACTCATTTAAGACTTAAACTTCTCATGAAAATTTTACGTTAAACTAACATTCACTTAACATTAACCTATCACCCATTTAACATTGCGTGCCACCTAGGATGCCACCTAGATTTTCACTTAACATTGATTTAACATCAAGTGTGAATGCACCATAAGATTAATCAATATAGCATTTAGAGTAATGACACATTAAAAACCTCGCAATATTAATTAATTTTAGGGTTGCAAGAAAATTTTAATTGTCCAGACCCTACACAGGAAGAGAAATTAAGTGACTTGGTTTTTTAATTTTATTAGCTATATATAGCTAGGATGGTACCTCACTCATAAGGTAGCACATCTCTAATGGGTCCTTACAGTTTCATTAGGTGCCTCGTTTCATTTTCCCTATTTCTATTACACATTCTTTTTTTTTAAATTATAGAAATTAAACAATTCAAATAGATAATTCAGTGAGTCCAATTGGGAAAATTGAATGATTATTCAATTCTTTTATGGTAGGCCTCAAAGGTTGAAGAGGCGGCCCTCACAGAGGACCTTCCTTATCAGGCCTCGGATCTCCTAAACAACTCTACTAAGGATCAGCTTCTCCAAAACCCCAATGATTAAGGGTCCATGGCCTTGACAGTCCACCACTGCAACGCTCTGGAAACACAGTGTTGTCATGTGTTTGCAGAGAAAGAGAGGGCGGCCGGTTGTGCTGAAGATAGTATCTGTGGGTAGTATACGCCCACTGTATTGAACTCTGAGGAAGACGACGTATTGAAATGCATATAGATACAAAGCAGCATCCATATTTTTTAAAAATGTTGCTAGAAAACTGGTGAAAAACTGTCAAAAAACTGAAAACTGTGTCTCAAAAATGATCAAATTTTCTCCAAGGAAATTTTTTTTCTCAAAAATTTGGCAAATGTTTTTCCCAAAAAAATTGAATTCGTGACAAAATATTCTATTTTTTATTTTGAGGTTGAAATTTTGCAAAGTTTGACCACCAAAAAATAAAATAAAATCACAGATTACAAATGGATGTGGTGAGGATCATTGTGGTGAACATACATACAAGTGCCTTGGAGACTTTAATATCTGAATGGCATTACTATCCAGCAATTTTTTTATAATTTTATTGATAAGAAATTCGGAGGACCTGGTATATGGGAGATTTTGCATAATTTTTTTGTATAGTTGTCCCTAGACAACTAATTTTGTGCATTTTATTTTGGTACAATCATCCCTAAACAATTCATTACCCATCAACATCTATTTATGAAGCAAGGTAGTTTGTTTTGTATTGTCATGTTGAGATCTCCCAAACCACAGCGATTCATGCCAAGCTCTTGGAAAACTCTGGCCACTTTGCTTTTTCAAAAGGATTTTGTAAATTAGCCAGGGTGGCAATCATCCAGAAAATAAGTTAGCCAAATTTGGCTACATACTAATTGAAAGAAAATAGAATCCTTCTATTTCTTGAGTACCTACCAGAACTCATGATAAAAATCTGAGGATTTAGAATTTGTTTCTTCAAAATCTGGCAAATTTGGGTTTTTTTTCCCATGAAAAATCCTATGCATATAGGTTGATGAAACCATACTTTTCAGGTCGAGATTTGACTAAAATTTCCCCAGTAAAACAAACACTGTCCCATACCATATCAAAGATGCAAGTCCTTCAGATCATTGGCTATACCATCTAATATACCATCGTCTCTACAAATCTAACCATATGATAATATCATGTTGGTGATTTTTAAGCTCTTAAAACTTAATGTTTCACTTAATATTGAATGCGCTGTGGGAGCGGTAAAAGAGAGAGGAGAGATAGCAATTGACATGGAAGCATAAAATGCAATTCCTACTTGCACCCTCTGTTCTGCTAAAGAAACACAGATGCAACAGTTTGCTGTCACTGTTATTGTGCAACTGGATTGGCGAGCATGTGCAGTGGATAAAAGGAAATGCTACCAAAAGAATTGCTCTCAAATTAAATGATGCTGACAAACAAAAGCTTAATTCAGATTTGACCCTAGAACTTGCTATGCTAACCTCTCTCCGCTTGAAAATCCAAAACTCTGCACTGTATGAAAGTTTTCTTCTTTGCCACATGGCCACCGACAAAGCAAAAACTCGGTGCCTCTTTGCAGACAAATTCAAGTCATAAAACCCTTTGCCTAACAACAGTAAAAAGCTCACAAACTCTAAAGCTACAACCCACATGAGAGACATGATAAACGTGTCTATGCTGCTACTTTCCTCGGCCTCGTCCCCGGGCCCGACCTCTCGCAGGAAGAGCACTTTCACTAGCAGCCACAGCAGCTCCTGATCTTCCCCGTCCCTTTTTAGTTGGAGGCCCATAATCACTAAAAGCACCATTTCTTGTAGCAGCTTTAGAAGTTCCACTGCCTCGACCTTTGCCTCGACCTCGCCCACCTGCATCTCATCCACAGGAAACTCAAAGAGATCTCAAATTGAACTCTTGATCACAGAATACAAGGCATTAAGCACCCTGAATCCAGCCTGTTCTCTACTCTCGTGGGGTAGCTCAAAGTGGGCACTTACAACTCCAGTGCAGTAAGCCAAATAAACCAAAAACAGGAAAGCCTTCAGATTATGCATATCTTAGAAAAGCTCCAGCTCAAATGACACAAAGATGTCAACTTGATGAAGGTCAGATCATAATGTCTAAAAAATCAAAGCTCTGATGCTGACTGCCTTTCAGAAGGTCAGGAAAGAACAGTAACCTTTGGCTTTGGGCTTGTCGCTATCATCATCACTTTCATCCTCATCAGACTCAGACTGAGCCTTTTTCTTTGATGGTTTTCCACGGCCCCTTCCAGCAGCCTTCCGCTTCTTTTCAGGTGCTTCCTCTACTTCTTCGTCCATTTCCTCCTCGTCAACTGCTTCCATATAAAAAAGCATTTTACTACCAAGCCAAAACCTTAGACTAATTTCCACACTGCACCAAAAGACCCTCAGAAGACTATCATCAGGTCAAAGGACAAAGGAGATACCTGGAACAGACTCTTCTGCTTCGAAAACTTCAAGCTGCAGGGAATGAATATATACAATCTCATGAGTATCAGGAAAACTCCATATTTATGATTATGAGAACCAAACCTTTTCCTTGAAGTCAAAGAAAGACTTCCCAATAACAACTGAAGAACCAGGAAGAAGAAAAGAACAGAAGGGTACAACTTGAACAGGAACAATAAAACTAGCAGTACGAACAACAGAGACAGTCTCTCACTTGTTCATGGACCAGCAACAGTAACATGTCTGATAGCTGCAGCAATGAAGGCAAGTTTTGATGTTCCCAATCCGTGATGACCTAATCAGTGTCAAAATTGGTGGAAACAGACTTGTGGGGTGAATGAGAAGACATAATACCTCCTTGAACTTCTCTGGAGCTTTGGAGCGGTCCACTATGAATGCTGAGTGTCCAAGTCCACATGCCACACTGCACATGTCCGCCAGTTCACGGTAACCCCCAATTTTGTGTTAGTAAACTGCCTTGAAAACAAGTCCATTAAACTCTGTACCTTTAGTATGAGCAACATCTAGATTTATGCACACATGATCACCATTACATTTTGACTCAAACCATAAAGGTGAAATGTGCATGCATGTTGGCAGTTGGGAAGGGAACCAGAAGCCTGACCTTATGACATGCAATCCTTCAAGGGCATCTATTTTCTTTGGATTTGCTGAGGACCTGGCACAATCAAAGCCTCCCCCAACCACTCCAGCAAGTAGTTAGAATAAATACAATGTTAAAACAGTAAGACCAGGTCATGCAGTTCTAGTAGGAGCAAACATCTCCACCTAATACAATGATGATGTAGTACTATAGACTCATCAATTCAGTATCCAACAGAAAAGAGAAAGGAGAGAAAAGATGATGTGATGCCCATACTTGGGACCTGTAGGACCATAGCCAAGCTCTCCATAAAGTGCAGTCCCCCAGCTTATGCATGACTCTTCCGCAGCTGCCAGACTAGTTGTATTTCCACAGTCTAAACTCCTTATAGACCACCCACTTTAACCCCCAACCATGCCCATTTATTAATATCCTGCTGTCAATATAACTTTGCACCAGTCATAAAATTGAGAAGCATGCATAAAAGTGTAAGCTCAACACATCCAACATGATCAAGCAACCAACTCTTACATAAAAAATTCCTTTTGCTTCAGAATCAAACAGGTGGACAATCAAAGAGAATCACACCTCAAGTCAAGGACAGGCTTGGGGTACATCCAGTTATCACCTGTAGTCTTCACGCGACCCCACATGTACAGTTGACCACCCGCTACATAAACAAAAAATTCCAATGATGTCAAAACAAAAAACATGTGACTGCAAATTAACATGAATTATAAATGCCTAATTCAGGACTACTATGACTTGACCAGATACACCTCTGGAGACAGCAGCCTGCAGATATACCAGCAGTGGCAGCTGAGTAAGCAGAGCCTGCAGCAACCAGCGCATTGGGGGGCAGAACATTTGCCCTCTGAAATGTCTCCACTACACGTGGTGTCCACTCATCTTTTTGCTCCTTGTGTCCCAACCTGCACACACTTCGAGCTGATTAAAACATGTGTCGTTAAGTACCATTGATCTTGGTCAGTGCATATGTACTGGATATAAGAACATAAACAACCAATCCTCTGCAAGGGTGTGAAGTGTCTGAAAAGTTCACCTGCCATGGCCTCCAAAGCCCCAGCTGCAAACATTCCCCCATTCCCAAAACAATAGTACAGAACAATCAGTCCAAGATGCTTGTAGTCAACTCCACAACAGAAGGTCAGCAGCCAGAGAAAAGAGGACATCTGAAAAGCAACAACTGCATATTTCTCCATCTTGCATCTATGAGATTGCAGAGGAAACTCCATAACAACAACTTGAATATAAAACAACTAGAATGTGTTTGATGACAACAAATGCATAGTTCACCATCATGTACCAAAACAACTCAAAGGATACCAAGTACACAAAGGGGAAAGGGCATTACGTATACACAAAGCCACCAGAGTCCACTGCCACTGCAAGAATATACAATAGTGTTATCTCATATATGTGACATGAACTTTGGACTATCCTTCACCATTCCCACTGTCTGCTCCAAACTTTTTGTGACTTGCATGAGTTTATGCTCTTGTCCACAATCTTCCTACGAATACATCTTCACATTTGCCACAACTAAAACAAATGCTACTAAAGACACATCAATTTGATGTTCTTTCTTACCACATGTTCTATTTAAGCTAGTATACTCCAGTGGAATAGTGAACATACATCTATGAGAGTGCAGAAAAAGTTCTGCAATAACACTTTGAAGCTAACCATAGTAGTCAGTTCCAGCAAAAACAAAACTACCACAAAATATCAAACCATTACCTTCATCTGTATAGCAGTGACTAGCTGCCATTATTCCCCACTGACTTTGGGAGCTCCAGACAGTGCAGTGTTGAACATGCTTTCAATTCAACAACCCAGTAACAGAGGACATTGAGCTGGCTTTTATACAACAAACAGTTGAAGGAGGTTCTTACCTTCAAAGAACCAATGTATTGTAGCAGTATTCAGCTTTTTCCTGGTCTGTTTTTCCAATCTGTTCAATGCTTAAGTACATCTATTGGCATCTGTGTTCAAAGTTTGCATTGATCCAGTCAATAGTCTCAAACAAGGAGAAGGGGATTCAGGGTACAGGGAGGGCCAGAACAAACCACTGTGATTGTTGCCACAGGCAACCTTTATGACAGTCTTTGTTGCTAATGAGCTGATAGCACGAGGCCGAGGCTGTGCCTCATACACCAGCCGAACTGAGCCTTCTTTTGAATTGTACTGCAACAAAGTTTGCAAGCTGTGTTCAAAAGAACTTCCCTTCAAAAGGTTCATATCACTGAGGGCATAAGCTTCCAATTTCATCCTGATCACTGCTCCATTCAAAAGGACAAGAATTAAGACCCATTGTACACTTGATCATTACCTCATTATCTGTTCCATGACCAAGCTGGCCATACTGGGGCAAGCCTGCCGACCTGCACCCATCAGAGGAGAACAATGTGTGGGCCGTGCATGAAACTCTGAAGACAAGGATTATAAATCTGAAACCAAATCTGGCAAATAAATGAGCCACCAGAGTAGAAAACACAGCATCACATTGGAGGCTTCAGGAAGAGGGCCTGGAAGTCATTTACATTACAGTAGCACCTTCAATGGATGTGAGCCAGATGGTGAATTCAGCACCACATGCGACAAATGTAGCATCAGTCACCAGACTCCGAACTGGTGACTTCTCACTCTCTGTAAATTCCACCAACAAACGTGAGACAATTGGAGCAGACAATGTACAAAACCCACCAATCTTCATAAGTATCAAGAACTTGATGAAAACCCTAACTGCAAGAACAATCAGTGATTTTCTGCAACGCTGATGCTCCTAAGACTACAAGTGAACTCCAGTAAATGTACAACAATTCAGGAAATTAGGCCTCAGCAAATAAAAATCCAACAGATTGGAGCTCACCTTCTTTAACAAAGCCAGCTCCGAGTTGACCATGCTTGTTGAAACCAAATGCTAATGATTCTCCCTTGCTTGTGACCACTACTGTATGTGCACGCCCTGCTGCAGCCTTTACCACTTTGTACCTGAAGAAAGGTCAAAGTGTGCAAAGCTCAGATTATGTCATAGCAAGAAATGACAATGCCAATAAAGCACAAACACCCATGCAGTAAAGGGTTGCACTTACTTGGACAAGGCTGTGACTACTGTTGGTGACGATCGTGTTGAAAAGTCACCAAGACCCAGCTGTCCTTTCTGAAATACAATACCCAGAAAATGATTCCATCCTTTCTTATCATAGGACACAAACAAAGGCAAGGAGACAGAAAACGTGGTCAGGTTACATCCTTTAACAGAGTTTGAACAAAATCATCCATACAGGTTCTAGGAAAACCCTTTACTTAAAACACTACACAACACAAAAATAAATACCAAGATAATTGACATTTCCAGACCAAAGAACAAAAAGACCCAAGAACTGAAGAAGAGGAGAAACAGGCAAAGATGGCAGAAAGGCGGAAAGAGAAGGGGAAAGTAGAACATTGAACAGGATCAATTATCTATTCATGGACTAGAAGACAGATCTGACTATGAAAATCTGTGGGAGTCTCTAATTTGACCAGCAACCTGATATAGAATCATTGTCATAATGAAAAATACCATTCTTTCCACCCTGAATTTGTCAGTTCACAACAGTGGCTACAGGGGAATGCAAGACAAGATACCAACCTGCCAACAGAGTCTTCTCTCACAAATCTAGAGGTAACAGGAAGATGCAGCTGTGTTGTGGCCAAGAACATTGAGATATTTTGGACAAAAATTTTGAACATGCAAGAAATAAATCAGATAAATAATCAACATTTAAAGAGGGGGGGAAAGGAAGACGATGAAAGAGGAGTTCAAGCACAAAGAGATGCATCCTTCTCTCCAATCAGACTTAACCCCGCAATTCAAGAGGATAGATCAAGTAGGTTAAATACCTCATTGCGGCCCCATGTGAAGCACCGTCCATTCACATCTAGAGCTATACAATGGCATGAGGCTGCATAAGCATTCAGCAGTCCATAATTGTCAAAACCCATGATCCATGACCTAAGTGTCTGCCAGCTTATAACTCAAGACATGACTGCATGCATCTTTGCCTGATGACTCAGACCATCCATATAGCAAGCATTTCAACACAAGCAGCCACATAGGATCAAGCAAGTCACTCATTTTCCAGCACCATGTATAACTTCCTCTCATTTTCAGAGCTACCTAGTTAAATCCAGTGTTGCTATATTGCTGTATTTGAAGAGCATTCAGTAGATATGCACCTCACCTCAACAGGTGAAACATAAGGTAAATTTGAGTTTCTAATGCCTATGTTCCAATGTGATGTCTTTCTTTCTCAGGAGAGATGTTTAAAAGTACTTTACCAGTACAGAAAAAAACCAGAAGGAAGCAGGCAGGTTACAACAGATTGCAAAAGAAGAATTTTCTACTAATCTTCCCATCATTATTCACATGGCTTCCTAAAACCTCACATCTGCAAAATGCTCTTTCTAATATTCACATTGCAAAAATAACTTGTTACCTGATACAGAGCTTTAGATCTTCATTTCAAGTAGAGCAAATTCTTTGCTGGTCTGATCCAAAGGTAACCTTGTGCAGAGTCTCTAACTTTGCAGAGTACAGGTTGTGCATCTGTTAAACCCTAGGGAAGGAACCCTAATAAGAGAAAACCCTAGGAACATCAGACGATAGCCCATGAAAGTCCGGAAGTTGACTTGCGAAGGACGAAATGAAAGAGTCCGCAATTTGCAACAAAAGGAGATGGAAATGCCGTTGTAACAATTGCGTAGTTTAAACATCTTCGAAGATGGTCTATGAAGAAGCACTTGACCTCAAATGCTTTGCAAAAACTAAACCCCAAAAAGAAGCAAGAGCATGGCTGGCTCCCAAAGAGCAAGTTTAGAAGAGGAAAAGGGCCCATCTTCTTATTATCCCTCAACTCCGCCACAAGAAATGTGTTAACACTAAACCAGGTCCAAAAGGAGGCACTAACTAATTAGAGGGACAGAAAGACAGAGAATGGAAAACGACCTGATCCAGAAGCAACGAAGGCGATGTCGATGCCTTGTAAGGCAGCGAGACGAGTGGGTAAGAAAATCCCACGCGCTCCGCCGTCCGTCTGTTTCTTTCCTATAGCTTCCCAGTTTGAACCCCCGCAGAACAAAAGCTCCCCTGCCTTGGGTTCTTCATCCTCATTCTTCTTCGCCTCTGATGACACCTGCGCTTTCGCCGCCATTACCACAACGCCGGATCTTTGTTTAGCAAGTGATGATGAGAAAGCTCAATGCCTCGCCCAATAAACAAAAAAAAACGCTTTCGAGCTCCGTCTCGCAAAGCTCGTGGCACTTTGTCTCGCTCGCTCTTCGTTTCCCCCGCGCTTGGCGTCCCGCCGGCGCGGGTGCGCGGGTGTTCGCCGTCGCCCCGTCGTCGCTTGATCATCAGACCCGTCACCCGTCCCGTCCTGGCGACGGAACCTGCTGAGCCGGTCACCCACTTCGCTCTCTGTTTTTTTTGGCCTATTGTGTTTAGATTCTTTATAGAGTATAGTAGCTTAATGGATTTTTGGCCCCTAAGTAATAATAGGCCTATTTTTATATGAGGATTTTTGAAAGATGATATTTTGGCTTATGTTGAAACTTGAGATTAGTTCCAGAATTATATAATATCTTGAAGGATTTTGGGTTTTTTTTAGAGGATTTTTTGTAGATTATATTTTTACATGGTGAAATATTTGAGTTTCCATAATTCTTCTTTTGCCTTAAGATACTTTTTAATGTAATTGGCAAGGCCACAGTACAGTGTGACACACCCCTTGTTTAAATAGTTTTTTATTTTTCATAACCTACCTACTACCATGGTAAGTTTGTGCGCTTTGGGATTTTATTTTATTTTTCTTGGCGAATTTCTGCATTTTTAAACCAGGAAAATATAATTTCGACACAATCAAAGGAGGTTTGAGAAAAATGGTCCCTAATTTCACCAGATTTCGAATTTTTTTTAATTGTTAGAATTCTACAACAGGTTCCAGCAAGTAGCCAAAATATAAAAGGATGTTGAAAACAAATTTGCTTTCATATCTAGCTGTGGTCGCCAGTTTGGCTACACCACAAAATTGACAGGGAATTTTTATTTTTATTTTTTTTAGTTAACACTGGGCTTAAGGTTCTTTTTCTTTTTCTTTTCTGGAAGTTTTCTATTTGTGTTCCCATCAAAAATTCAATTATAAATTTGGTCCTCAGGAAATAAAAATAAAAATCTTCCAGTCATAGGCGGGCGGGTTTTAGAACTGGGAAAAAAGAATCCCCCGTCGGTTCTCAGAGCGGTTCTTTGACCTCATAACAACAGCGGTTCTAAAAGTTCAAAAAAACCCAGTTCTGACATGTAACTTAACCATAGTTCTCAAATTAAGTTTTAAATGTCATGCATTAACATCTATCACAGTACAATGGTGCACAATTTGTCTTACCTTAGTACCTAGGCTGGTTAGACACTAATTAATTATTTTTGAAATTACTTGAAAATTCTTTTAAAATATCTACCTGCCATGCCCAAAATCTCAATGAAACTTTCAAAGCACACTAGCTTCATTATTTAGTGTAGTGCCTAATTGTAAAATATTATTATTTTTATTGTCAAAAGAAAATGACAAAATAGTAATTATTATTATTATTATTATTATTATTATTATTAATAGGCACCTTGTTGCCAAATGAGCCTTGTTACTATGGTATCTTGAGCTCAAAAAATCCATCAAATATCTTCCTAGTTAGATTTATGCTCATTTTAAGGAATCCTTTGATGCCATTTTTGTGTTGGCCTTTGGACACACTTTTTTTCCAAGTCCAAGACCATGGGTTGTATGGGGAATATTCAACTTGCCACTCCAAATAAATTTGGGGATGGATACCTTTGGATTAATTTGTAATACATTGGAAAATAAATAAGAGTGTCATAGGGACATCAACATGGACATTCTATTTGGCAATTTACCAAATCAACCACGTGTGTTCATTAACACTAAACATTTTATTTAAGGAAATTAAAAAATGAGCAAAGTTGTTTGTTGACTTTGGAGAAGGTGTTCTGGCATATGTATCATGGGTTGAGTTAGGTGGATTTTAATCCTTAACCCCTAGATGCCTACTACTTTTTGGAGGTCAATTCAAAGTACAATGGGTCACATTGTGGAAATTTTTGAATTGTTCTCACAAGTGGATTAGCCATAATAAATGATGCATGCATGTGCCATTTTAAATATAATTGAATCCTTTGCTCATACCCTCTCCCACCCCCATTTAGTTAGGTTTCTTGTAGAATTTACATCAAGAGTGTATTAGAGTGTTAAGGTCGAAAAGAGCTTTTGATACAGGTTGAGAATTAAGAGTTGTGCATTGCACCGCATAGTAGAATAATGTGACATTTGACAAGAGAAACAAGAAATGCTAAGTTTTATTTTATTTTTTCTTGTATTTCAAATTTCAAATGTGAGTGTGAGTTGTGAGCTTTGAGAATTTGAACTTTAGCTTCGTTTTGCTTTGTGAGCATCGTGTTTCATTAAGTTTTGTGTGTGGGTTTGAGATAAATAACTCATTCTATTTTGTCTAGTTTTTGTTTTGTCAAACATTATGATTGTCAAGTTTTGTATAAAAGAGTTTTGTTTTACCAAAACCTTAAAACGAACTTGTTTTGCCAAGTTACAAATCTTTGAACTCTTGTGTTTTTTGTTTGTGAAAGAGGTCAGATTTTTGTTATGTTTTTAAAGATGCTTTGTTTTGTCAAAACCCTAAAACAAAACATGAATTGAACTACAATCATATGAATTTTCATATGTTTCAACTCTTCAAAGTAATCATATGTCTATTGTGTTCTACTCATGGTGAAGGTAGTCAAATGTTTGTTATATTCTATTCACAATGAAGGTAATTTCATAATTTATGTACATTATGTTTTGTTGCAAGTTCAAACAAAATGAGTGTAAGTAGAACAAATGTTTTGTGTTATATTGGAATATCACATTATGTATACAATCATTATAATTTTACTATATTGCTTTCAATCCATTGCTTTCGTATTTTGTTGCATATTGATGAATTTAAATTGGGATAATGCGGGTTTTGTGAAATGACAAAAGAATTGACAAACTTCCTTTTGTTAGTCATTAATTATGATGATTTTTTTTATTAGAGGTGGGGTAAGATCTAAAATAACAACTGAATCAACTAAAGAAGGAAAATTTTTGAAGAATTTTAATATCAAAAGCAAAACACATCAATAAAAACAACTTTTTCAATTAAAAGTAAATAAAAGGTTATACTTTGTTTGGAACATGACAACAAGTACATGGATTTTCTTCAAATTCAATGATTTTGATTTCTAAATCTCAACAAATGACACATATAATATGTCATAATGTCTAACAAAAAGTTATTTCTATTAGATAAAAACATACCCATGATGAAAAAAGTACATCACAAGGACCATGGCATAACAGCCATCACTACTAAGCATGCTACTTTAGAACACTTAGAGACGTTGGCTATTTACCACCCAAAAAAAATTCAATCAATTTAACATATGATGTTTAATAAAATTGCAAAAGGAATAGAACCCAACTATAGCCTTCATTGTTGATTTCTTTGACAATGGAATGTTTTACAAAAATTTAAACTTTATTCAAAAGCATTTTTTGAGGAATAACTTTATACATCACTAAAAGGTACTAACCTTTGAATTCAACTATAAACATAAGGCTAAAGAGGTTGGTCTTTTGGCAATGTGGTCAAATTGTGTTTCTAAGCAAATGTCATCTTTCAAATAAAGTAATCACTAATATGGTCAAGAAAACTATGGAATGCCATGTTCTTCCTACCTTAGCTATAACTACAACAATCATTACCACTTTCAACCTTTAGATGCGACCAAGTTGGTTCAATACCTTTGTTTTGGTTGTCAATTACAACAATAACAAAGGGGAACCATGTCATATAACAATAGACATTTTTTAGGTTCATGAAACTTTAGGGTCTACCATGGCTATACAATTAAAGGACTTACTAACTCAATTTAGTTTATGTGACAAGGTCATAATGTATATGAAAGATGAAGGTGCTAATTTGAACACCCTTATAACTACATTAATGAAGATAATGTCATGCACTCCATTCATGTTATTAATGTGGTATTCATCACATGTTATGGGCATGCAATGCCCAAATGTTGTCAATATGTTAATAACAATTTAAAAGTGTGTCAAAATGAAAAAGGTTTCAATCAAATATGTATAATATATTTTTCAATAAATTATTATGTGGACAAAAAATTTGGAAAGGGAAGACAAGAGTGTACAAGAGCGTTATTGATGATTGTTTACAGCAAATAAACACCAAGTACCATTGTTGTTGTTGAACATGTTATTATTGTTGCACCTAGATTGTGTGTATTTAGGTGTTTAGCTTCATCTAAATTTTTTTGTCCCATTAAATCCTTTGATTTGGTGGGTAGAACTCAAGAAATAGTTTCCAAACATTGAAATTTTTGCACCTCAATTCATGGGGGTTTTTAAATCCCAAATTGAAATTAAAAAGATTTTTAGTATGGCAAGGGTCATCATTGGTTTGAAAGAATGTCAACTTGGCATTGACAACTTAAATAATTTTCATTTTGATCATAAAGAACTGGTCAAAATATTCGACTTTTAAATGTTCAAATGTTTCACAATTCAAATCAATTAAAGAATGTTTGGATATTGAAAATGATCTTGTTGAAGAGAATGAAAAAATAATTGTTAATTTTAACTTATTTCAAGAATATTGAAACAACATTGGTCACAATAAATAATTCAATGCTAAAAATGAAGGTAAAGCCTATCCATGTTTTGCTTGTGTTGTGGTAGAAACTTCTTTAGTGATTTGATTTGAATAATTGATCTAGTTAGTTTTTTTTGTGGGTTTGCCTTACAAGTGGAAAGGTATTCAACATGTGCAAATGGGCATTGTGATGGACTTCACAAAAGTGTATAATGGTTCAATGATAAAATGGTTTAGTGTTCAAAATTAAACAATTTATTGCCATTCTTTCAACAATTGACCATGTATGTCTTGAGATAACATATATCAATATGGTGACATGTGATGAATATAAGCCCAATTTGAAAGCATTTCCACTCTATGCTAACTTTGTGATTCAAAGGTAGATTATAGTTTAAACTTTAAAAATTATAAATTTTAATTCAACATTGCAAGCTTGCATAGGTAATACATTAGTTGTTTACAAATGTTTATTGAACTCAATGAGGATTTCACACCACATTAATTGTGATAGAACATCAATGAAAGACTATGATGAATTTAAATATAGTTACGCCAATATGCATTCCCATGTTTATGTTTGAAGGGCATTTCATTTATTCAAATGTAATATGCATGCCCAAATGTAAAAATAAAAATTGATTTATGTGCATGCCCAGAAGGTTTAATTTTGCAAAGAAAAAAACAAATTTCAGCCCTCCAAACTTGACATATATAATTTTTTTAATGCCTTGTCCGTAGGGTATAGATAAAAACAATTACTTAACCAACATTAGTCTACTCTCCCCTAGCCATCAATGTTTTCATAAAATATAACTCGAAGTTGTGTTTTTTTTCCTTTGAAAAACATTAGCAAATAGAAGTTGTGTTAAATGACTCTAAGAAATGGTTTTGATATTTGGTAAGTAATATGAAATTCCAATGTTGAAAGTGTAAGTGATGAATTGGTTTAAAAACAAATGCCAATTTGGACATTCAATATTAATTATATTATTTGTAAAGATGATGAAATTGTCAAGAATTTTTTTTTCAAAGAATTAATTTGTGTGAAGGAAAATAAAGAATCTTGAAAATCAAAACTATTTTATTTTGACATAAAATTTTCAAAATTAATTAGAAAAACATGTGTTGAAGATGTTGTTATAATATAATATAGTACACATTATTTAGTTGTGTGTTGTAGGTGTGTAGTTGGAATATGCATTGCAAGGTGATCCACATCTTGTGATTGGGAAAATAATACAAATATATAAGCCTTCACATCATTTTTCAATTTTCAATTTTTTTTCATTAATTTTTTTTGATATTCTAAAATAGTAATTTTTTTGAAATTTTGGAAAAATTCACCAAACTTTTGAAACCTCAAAAATTGAAAAAAAAAATTTTTAAATCCCCTTATTAACATACCACAATGCATGTTGTAAAATTGATTATAGGTGAAACAAAACATTATACAAATCTATAACTATTTTCACCAAAATAGGAAGTTGTCAATTAAATAGTTTTTTTATTTAAATGGGTGCCTTCAACAAAAACATTTTACCTTTGCTGAGATTCACATATGAGGGAGTCACAAAATTATATATAGTAAAAGACGTTGGGATGAAAAATGAAACCGCCCCTGAACCCGCTCGTCCCGTCATCTGTCCCTGTCGTCCCTTTGTCCATCCGTCCGGTCATCCATGCAAATCGACACCCTGGAAGCTCCGAGGTTGCCGGCTGCACACCATCCCTCTACCCGGCAACCATCCTTCTACTGAGTCTGACACTGCAGCTTTCTGCCCACCAAGAATGGGAAGGAAATAAACCAAGAATGGCCCTCCATCCATATCCCTATTTAGATACATTTTGGCCTCCTCCAGTGGTTCCAGAGATGCTCTGTAATGCCCACTGATGATGGGTTCACGGGCGCAAACTTCTTGAGTTTGGGAATCGGGACATCATCATCACCACCAACACCACATGTTGGGAGAGTGCATAAGGATTTAGAGAATCATGAAATCGATCTCAATTCGCCGCCAGTAGATCAGTACGAGCGAGAAACAAAGGGGGAGAGTAGCACTACTTATAGCACAACCCAGGAGGAAGAAGATGAGGTATCCAATTCCAACAACAACAACGGAAGATCAGGAACTGGATTTGGCCGTGGCAAGTTGCAACAACAATTCTCTGAGGTGAAAGATTGCAGAGCATCACGGGGCAACAGTTTGAATTCCAAGTTCCAACAACAGGAAGTCTTAGTGTACAGAGGAGTGCAGCACAGGTCGGAGCTCAACAAGTGGGTCACTGAGATCTGCCCAAACGCACACAAGCGCAAGATTTGGTTAGCGATAAACGAAGGGGGAGAGTAGCACTACTTACAGCACGACGTAGGAGGAGGAAGAGGAGGTATCCAATTCCAACAACAACAACAGAAGATCAAGAACTGGACTTGGCCGTGGCAAGTTGCAACAGCAATTCTCTGAAGTGAAGAATTGCAGATCATCACGGGGTAGCAGCTTGAATTCCAAGTTCTAATAGCAGGAAGTTTTAGTGTACAGAGGAGTGCGGCACAGGTCAGAGCTCAACAAGTGGGTCACTGAGATCTGCCCAACCGCACACAAGCGCAAGATTTGGTTAGGAACCTACAAAAGTCCAGAGGAAGCTGCAAGGGCTTACGATGTAGGGATTCACTATACAAGGAAAAAAATCCCTCTCAACTTCCTTAAGTCTGTCAAGAATCTCCCAGAGCTCCCACAAGGACTTAACTGGGAAGAGCTTGCTCCATTTGTGAAGAAGCAAGCTCTCATTGCTGCGAAATGAGCCCGAGTTGAAGGCACCACCACCGCCACCAACGAATTGCCACAAACAAAGATATAAAGACGGTGGGTGCCATTTTGGCAATTAGACATCAGAATGTGTAGTTAACATTGTAAGTTCTTTGTATAATTGGTGGTTTGCAAGGTGAGTATTTGAAAATTGGCGAGAGGGGCCGGATTACCAGAACAGTCTCGGTGCAAAATAGTCTTGCCGATTATTTAATATGTTTCCCTTTTTTAAAGGTGTTTTCCTATGTGAGAATATGGGCCATGGTCTGCCAGTTCCACTTTGACAAGTTCCTGGGTAGGTGGAATGGTAGTAGAGATCAAGGAAGTATCATATCACGGAATCTGCCAATTATAATCCATTGTGCCCGGTTAGGTGGGGGTGATACATTTCGATGAACCTAGTAAGGTGAGCCAAATTTTCTAAATGGGTAGCAAAATGGGCACATACCTGCTGGCACATTCTGTAACGTAATGGTTTTCATGATTTGCAATGGGACATGTGCATTACCAGAAATGGGCAACTGGATTTTGCACAACCCTTAGGTCAGGCAGACCCTAGAAGACCCGTCCATTATTAGCTTTGTTTAGCAACATTAGAGTTATCCGTACAACTATAAGATTCCAAACAACTATGTGAACCTCTCGAGGAAGAGCCACACATACCGGATTCAACAGCCGCATACCGTGATATAAAAACAGTGGGTGCCAATTTGGCAATTAGACATCATAATGTGTAGTTAACACTGTAAGTTCTTTGTATAATTGGTGGTTTGCAAGATGAGTATATGGTTCCTGGGTAGGTGGAATGGTAATAGAGATCAAGGAAGTAGTATATCACAAAATCTGCCAATTATAATCCATTGTGCTCGGCTAGGTGGGAGTGATACATTTCGATGAGCCTAATAGGGTGAGCCAAATTTTTTGAATGGGCAGCAAAATGGGCACATACCTGCTGGCACATTCTGTAACGTAATGGTTTTCATGATTTGCAATGGGACATGTGCATTACCAAAGATAGGTAGTTGGATTTTGCACAGCCCTTAGGTCAAACAGACCCTAGAAGACCCGTCCATTATTAGCTTTGTTTTGCAACATTAGACTTATCCATAAAGTAAGAAAAACATAGCACCACCAGAACCCTGAATTTGGTCATACACAAGATGAAATTTTTTAAATACCTTCAAAAAAATACATTTAACATTCAACTAGGGATGAAACTAAAAAAACCATCAACTTTGGTGGTAAACTGAGTTTCATCATGTCTTTCCTTTTTCTTGAGCGCCTCCACTACTGCTACATATATTTTGACCTTTATGCATAAAAAAAAACCCAAGTAAATTACTAACCAGGGGTATTATTTTGACAATGAAATTGTTAATTCATGAGTCTAAATTTTTCAAAAAGATTGATACCTTATGTGATCCAAATTTTATAATAGTATTACTATTTACTAATTTTCCCCTCAAAATCACTTCTTTTTTAATCTTTCAATTTTTAATTCCACTTTTCTACGAAAAAGCTGATTGTGTTTTCGTGTTATTGATGTGGGCTAGGATGAGGCTGTCCGTGGAGATATATTTGGATAAGTTTGACCCAATTTCTATGGTCACACCATAAGGAATGTTTTGTGTAAACAAGGGGGAAAATGATCTTAACATGGTGAGTTTGAAGCAAAAAAAAACAAATAGTTTAGCTAATAGGTAGGGCAATAAATACACCATAAAAGGTATACATACACACACAGCACCAGTAGATAAGAGTGCAGGAAAAACACCCTCCCCCCCAAAGATTTTGATATTAATATCAGCAACAAACTTAACATATATTTTCCACAATGTCCGAAGACATATAAGAACGTATGTGTGCACTCATTGCGCAGCATGGTAGTGCTTTGGCTACTTTGGCAGCCCTTTGACAACACCTAGGAGCTTAGCAGAATGAGGAGCAAACTAACTCTTTGGAAAATCCTGTTCCACATATTGATGTTCCAGTAGAATTCAATCAAGACATGTCAGAATCTGCACATGAACATCACAGTCGCCTACAAAGAAAACGACGTGCCAAGCAACATACAAAGTCGACTGGGCCATCTGAAACGTCGCAAGAGCGAAGTAATCGTCTATGTCGAGAATGACGAACCATACAACAAACGGCATCACGTGCACAACCTTCTCTTGGCAATGATGCATTACAATTATTTGGAGACGAAGATGCGTCAGCCTCGGGACGATGGGATTGTGGAAAAATGGACACAATATGTGGATTTTGCAACGCGAAAATGTGGATCAAAGAATGATTGGCAAAGTCGAGCTACAACAACCCACAATTTTCTCTGTGTTGTGAGAATGGCAAAGTTCTGTTGCCGAGTCTTCCTGCAACACCGCAAGAGCTAGAAGTTCTTTTAACTAACAAAGATGCCAGTGTCGTCAAATTTCGAGATCAAATTCACATGTATAATTCGGTGTTAGCATTCACTTCACTCGATGCCAAAGTTGATGAGTCGGTAACAAGAGGCCCTGGACCATACTCCTTTCGCATCCAAGGTGAGCTTTATCACAGAATTAGATCCTTATGTCCTGCCGAAGGGCAACGTCCACAGTTTGCACAGTTGTACATTCATGATACAAAATGCGAACATCAAAACTACCATACCGTTATGCCATCGCTTGATCCAACGACGTTAGATCGGTTGTTGACCATGATGTACAATATTAATCCCTATGTTGAAGTGTTCAAAATGGCAAGGGATATGATGGTAACAGAAGGTGCTCCCATGGATTTGAAATTGCGTCTCATTGCCTCTTGAAAAAAGGATGCCCGCTGATATAATGTGCCAACAACCGATGAAGTTGCTGCAATGATGGTAGGAGATGGTTCTGAAGCTGTAGACAAATGTGACGTCGTCATTGCTCAGCAAGCTGGCCCGTGTCAACGCATTTTCGAACTACATGTGGGATACATGGCTCTACATTATCCGTTGCTATTTCCTTACGGTGAGGATGGATGGCATCCGAATATTCCACTCAATGGTGTTATTGCTAATACAGATTTGGATGAAGACCATGCGAAAAAAGCTGAGCTTCAAAGAAAACATTACAATGCGACAATGGTTGAATTTTACGGTTATTGATTTCAACATCGAGACACTGATGGCATTGCGTTGTTTCGAGGTGATCGATTGAGGCATCAATACATTGTGGACGCTTATGCAGCTATCGAACAAAACTGCTTGAAGTATCTGTGCTTGAATAAAAAAAAACTTCGTGCGGGTCTTTATCAAGGCCTTCAAGACGCCATCGTTGCAGGTGACAATAATGCTACTGCCATCAGAATAAAGATCATTCTGCCATCTTCTTTCATAGTAGGTCCACGTCACATGGTTCAGAATTATCAAGATGCCATGGCAATATGCAGATGGGCCCGTTGCCCAGATGCATTTGTTACATTCACTTGCAATCCCCAATGGCTTGAGATCAAGAGAGCGTTACTATTCGGGCAGCAACCTCAAGATTGACCGGATTTAGTAACCCGAGTGTTCAAAATCAAGTTGAAGGAATTGATCAATGACATTCACAAGAAGCATATTTTGGGATGCACGATTGCAGGAATCTATGTCATTGAATTTCAAAAGCGTGGGCTGCCGCATGCACACATTCTCATTTTATTTGCCAAAGACTACAAGCCACACATGGTTGAGGATGTAAACCGCATGATCAGTGCTGAACTTCCAAATCCAGAAACAAATAGGTTAGCCCATGAGACAGTTGCCAAATGCATGATGCATGGTCCATGTGGAGCTGCGTTTCCAAATGCCCCCTGCATGGAAGAAGGCAAATGCAAAAAACAATATTCACGCAAGTTCCAATCCGACGGTGATGAATGTACACGGATATCCTATTTATTAGCGCAGAGATACAGGGCACACACTTTTGGTTCATGGCATTGAATTGGACAATCGTTGGGTGGTACCGCACAATGTCTATTTATCAACCAAGTACGATGCACACATCAACGTTTAGGTCTGCAACAACATTCATGTAGTCAAGTATCTATTCAAGTACGTATATAAAGGACATGATCATGTAACTGTTGAGATCTCGCGCCAAAGCGACAATGCCACTGAAGGGAATGTGGTTGAAGCCGATGAAATCAAAAAATATTTCGATTGTTGTTATGTATCTGCATCTAAAGCAGTGTGGCGCATCTTCAAGTTTGATATGCATGAGCGCAAATTCTTTGATTCCAACAGAAGAAGATGCAAATGCTGCTACAGGAGTTTCAATGGATTCATTGTATCCGGTGGAATTTCTAAACAATTTGCAATTTGGCGATATCGCAAATCATAAGCTGGAACTCAAAGTGGGCGTGCCAATCCTTTTGTTGCGCAATTTCAATCAATCAATAGGATTGTGCAATGGTACGAGGTTGATTGTTAAGAGATTGGGTCAGCGTGTCATTGAAACAGAGATCATCACAGGGAATAATGTCGACAAACGTGTGTTCATACCCCACATCATCATGTCACCCTCCAGGACTGATTGGCCATTTGTTTTGCGTCATCGTTAATTTCCTGTTCGAGTGGCATTTTCGATCACAATCAACAAGAGTCAAGGTCAAACATTGGACAACGTTGGGGTATATTTGCCATCTCCGGTCTATTCCCATGGTCAATAGTATGTTGCTATTTCATGGGTCACAAGTAGTGCAAAACTTTATGATTTTCAACGGCCAGGGTCCCAATGGATACATGTGAAATGTCGTATATAAAGAGGTTTTGGAAATGTAGTTTGTAGTTGTAATTTTGTAATATGTACCATCAAATACACACACACTTGTGCATTAGGCACAAGGTTCACACTAGTAATTTATAAAATGAACCTAACATTTGAAAATATAGGTAAAGATATTTATTTGATTTATATATAAGTATAGATATTTATAGTTAAATTTATAAATAAACAAGAGTAACTACCATTAACATTTGTCTCATTTATAATTTGGTGGCCCAATATTGCCCTACAAATGTATGGTTTACCTAGAAAATATAAAAAAGGGTATTTCATTCACGTGATATAATATGAATTCTTAACATCTTCACTCCCATTGCTATTACATCGAGTTTAGTTACATTTTCCAATTACCATACTAATTTTGAATTACCAAACACTGAATGCAAGGTTTTTTATTTTTTCAATTTTTTTCATATAAAAAATTAGCATTTTTCACAAAATGTTTGGCAAGATTAGTCGAATTTACAATAGAAAAACACATTTGTGCAAAACTCAAATTTGTAACATTCACCAATTGCCATAATAATTTTGAAAGGATTTAATTTCACATTTTTTGATGGCCATTTTTTTCCTTCAACAATTTAGAAACATTTAAGAATTTTTTGTTTTTGTTTTTTACTTTTAAACATTTGGCAACCTAGCAATTTTGTAGAATTATAAGTTGTCAACTTTTGTGGGGTTTTTTAATATAATAAAAATTTCAGATTGTTTGTATTGTGCTAGTTGCAAGGTGCATCTAAAGTTCATAATGTCAACCTGGTGTCAGGGTTTTGTTTTTAAATATTTTGTGACGTAGCCAAACTAGTGATCATCCACCATAAAAGTTAGCCAAATTTGGCTATAGACCAAACAGAAAAGAAAAAAATAATCAAGAATCCTTTTATATTTTGGCTACATGCTAGAACCCATTCCAGAAATTTGGTGATTGTTGTATAAAAATTCAAAACTTGGCTAATTAAGGAGATTTTTTTAACAATTTTTTTAATGTGCTGAAATCATTAATTTTAATATCAAAAATTGCAAAAAAATCACCCCAAAAAATACTGATGTTATGTTGGTAGGTATAATAATTGACATTTCAAATAACATAATTACATCATTACATAATTACATAGACAGCCTTCCAATAATCACATGCAAATTGTTAATCGTTTGAATTAAAAACCTTTTCACACTTTACATTTGTGAAGGCCTACCCTTATTTTTGGGCCTACATCCTCGATGCTAATTATTTGAATTAAAAACCTTTTTACACTTTACATGTGTGAAGGCCCAACCTAATTTTCGGGCCTACATCCTTGAGGCTACAACCCTCAAATAGGGGTGAACCTGGGGAGGTATACCTTCCCCTATAGGTAGGTACCATAAGGAGGTTTTACCTTATTAGAACCAGTTTCACATTAGGTGAACCGGTTTCATGTTGAGTGAACCGGTTTCATGTTAGGTAAACCGGTTTCATATTAGGTGAACCGGTTTCTTGGGTGAAAGTGTTTAGACTGTTTAGGTTGGAATGGATTTTGTTTTGGTGTTCTGAGTGTGAACAGAGTAGGTAGTGTACAGCATCTTATTTATTGGCAGGGCCAGCGTGTTTGTGATGCCTTGTTTTTTTTTTTTATTATTCTCATTAAAAATTTCACATCCATATTCTGTTGCACGTGCCTTAAACTTCAAAGTTCAACAAATGAATGAAAAATATATTCATTCATTTTCTAAGCAAAAAAAAAAAAAAGTCCTTACTTTGAGGGTTTTTTTTTCTTTCAATTTTGTCAAGTAGGTGGACTGACTGACTATCATTCATCCACAAGAGGGATGAGTCAACTCTGGCTTAGAGGTCGGGCAGGAAAGTAAAAAAAATAAAAATTCAGAATCTCCCTTTGTTTTGGCAATCTCCATGTACTCAGCATCTAAATATGGCAACTTATGATTTTTTATATATTGAAAATATGGCAACTTTTGCAAAATAATTCCAAGAAATTGAACAATTCACACCTGATTATTTTTTCGAGAAATTCGCCCACAAAAAAAAACCCAATAAATTTTATTTATAAAAAATTAAATAAAAAAAAAAAATTGGTTATGTTTACTGGATTGGTAAGGTATTACGAAGAGTATTTGGAAAATATATATACTAGGAGATATACGTACGTTAATTATTTGGCACTAGCTAATACTAGAAGATCTGATACTTCATACAAGTACATATACCAGGTGTAGATACGGTATATAATATTGTATCCAGTATATATACAACTGCAAGACGGGTCCCGACAATGTGCAAGTGCAAAAGGCCGCGTCTTGTCGTGAAGTGCAAGAGGGAGATTTGTTTGGGGAATCCAAACGGCCTTTTGCAGCGCCTGTCTTCCTTCTATTTTTTCCTCCAAAAAAGCGCTGCAAATCGTATCATGATCGTCTGCAGTATTGCCTGACAAGGATAAGAGACTGTCCAAATTTAGTCCAATAAGGAAATCGCACTTGCGGGCATGTATCTCATTTCGCTTCACGTGTCCGTGTTCGTTAACTTTCTCGCTCACCGCATGAATGCGTAAACGTTTCTCCATCTTCGAAACTCTGGACTCCTTCATTCAGCCCCCTCTTTCTCTCTCTCTTTCTCTGTCTCCAAAAACTGGTGGAGTATTACTGTCTCCAAAAATTTCAAGTTCGGTTTTGAAACCGTTTCCACTGGTTCTTCTTTCGTTTTGTGCTGTGCTAAGTTACCTGCACGTAGCCATGGTGGCGAATCAGGCAGTGGTGGACACGAAGAAGGGGGATCTCCAGAACGCCGGCAGCGTGTCGGTTGATATGACAACAAACACGGAGCGGCGGTCCTTCTTGCTGAAGAAGTATAGAGCGCATTACGATGAGTTGTTTCCCGGAGTGCCCGAAGTTAGTAGCGAGGAACTGATCCAGCTGTTGCTGCAACCGAGCTCTGCCGAGTCTCTTATTGTCGTCGATTGCAGGTCCGAAGCCGAACAGAAGGTATAACATATGACTGTAGGATGTTACATGTATATCCTCCAAAACTGTGCTTCATAGTGCGCAAAAATAAATGTGTCCACACATATGTTAGGCTCTACGCATGAGCATTCCCAATTTTCACCAGAAGATCAGTGAGATTCTACTGCCGCAAGTGATTTCAGATGGCAGCGTGAATATGTAGCCACAAATTTTGTGACAACTATAATAATAGAGATGCATGGCAGTTGTTGTTTCTCGCTGCTTTTATACCCGCTTTCTGCAATCTCAGCGGCAAATGATGCAGTTCGGATCGTTATGTGTGGTGTGATGATCAACAGGTTTCGATGTTCCCGGGTGCCATTTCAACCAAAGAGCTGGAAGCCAACTTCGAAGAGTACAAAGACAAAAATCTAATTGCTTACTGGTACCACGCTCACTCACTACACAAACCGATCTGTAGTTTTTGCAAACAGTTTTCCGGAAGGGTTCCAGTTGGAAAGCACAACACTAGCATGTTGGCGACCGCACAATAATCATACATGCTTGTTCACAAAACCTTAGCTGATTATCCTTTTGTCTAGTCTCCACAGTTTGATGTGCTAACAAATCTTTGCGCAACCATGCGGCTGCTGTACTGCGTGGATGGATCGTACAGTGCAATCGGGCGTCGTTCAGGAATGTTCACTAAACGGATGTTAGAGGAGCATCCAGGACTAAAGATAAGGAACCACATCGGCGGCATTCTGGACTGGACTCATGCAGGAGGCGAGTTCATGGATCCGCAAAGCAGAGAGCAAACCAACAAAGTGCATCCGGGTGGCGTTTATCACCTCCAGTCCATTGCCATCAAACCTGACCTTCAAGTCGTCTTACCTATATGATGAAACTCTCTCGGATCATGATGCACCAGCCTCCATTGACGGCAGACTCACCCGGATCATCATTCCCTTTGGAAGGTCAGATTTCTTATATCCATGAACTCTATTGCATTCGTGAAAAGGAATCATCGTCGTCCTCGTCATGCGATAACGTTCCTGATGAAAGAAACTAGAGATGCACGCGTGCGGAAGTGCCTGCATTGTTGTGTGTTTTTCCATGTACTGTTGTTGTAGGGGGTGTTTTTCTTGGGCCAAAGTGGGTGATGTGTAACTGATAGCGGAATAAACAAAGAAAGCGTGACAGCAAGTCAGTAGCTGGCAATACTACTCATTAGATACAGACATCACTTGGACCATCCAGTTTCACTGTGTACTTGGACTGAATTATTGCCTAGATTCAATGAACTCCCCTTTGGCTTTGGGCTCTACATAGTACATAACCAGACTATATATACCTTACTTTTATTTCCTGCAGTTTGTAATGGTGACTGTGTACAGACAAAGGTTATGATATTAGTTTATTAATGTACTGACGGTGTTGAATAGGATGTGTGTAAGGTGTGAAGAAAACAAATGCTATGGGTTTGAAATTACTGGATTTGGTGATCTGAATTTTTTTCCTTCATTATCTTGAGTGACACTCAAAATATTCAACATGTGACTGACACTCAAAGCATTAAACATGTGAGAAGGTTTTGTAGCTTTGTGAGAATTTTAGTGAACCCATGGAAATGGTAGATAGGGACCACCATTATTTTCAATGTTTAAGGTAATAGGGTTATGTGTAAGCTTGAAGATTCTTATTTTTATTTAGGGTAATGAGATTGGTGGATTGGGTTGTCTGAATTTGTTTTCTTCTTGAGGGAAGTAACAGTTTAATGTGTAATAGGTACAAGTGTGGCATGTGCCATTGACCCAAGTGTTACCACGGCCTCAACTGATTTTTCCTCCCAAAACCTGGTTTTTTGGAATTTATTTGAATTTTCAGCAGCAAAAATCACTTTACAATCAACATTTCCAACACTCTGAATCTTCATATCTTACCAAATAAATTTGATTAAATCCTGCTCATTAAGATCTTTTCAACAACACCAAAGGCACATTCCAGTTCCTCTGAAATTTTGAGCTATGATTTAATTTAATTTTCAGTGAAGAAAGCATTCAATACTCAATAACTTTTGCACCACAAGTCCAAACATCATGGAACCAAGCCCATGCACCCCTCCTCATCAAGAGCTTTCCAATGACACCAAGAACACGATAACACGATCTGTAGCATTCCAGGTTCGGTGGATCTCATACCTACAAAACAAAACAAACTACCTTCCTTCATAGACAAGTAATTACAGACAGGCTTCTAGCACATTACTTTTGCACTTTTGTTCTCAAAAGTATTTCAATACCTTCAGGTCTAGAGTCAGGACAAGTTTAATGATAAATTTATTGAAGACTTTCCACGCACACAAACAGTGTTGTCAGCACTAAAGCTCAAGAAAGGACAATTGACGACTGTTGAAAGATAGGCCCACGGGTTTCCACCAGAGTTTGGGTGGGTTAGACCTGCCAGTTCCAGTTCCAGTTCCAGTTTGTAAAAATGGTACTAGCAACAGGTTCTGATTTTTGGAACCAAAACTGGAATGGGACTATTTTTAAAAAAAACCGGTCCCAGAATTTATTTCTACATACCCAGATCGAGTTTTCTCTGCAAAAATCAAATACCCGTCCAACACTGCACCAAATACCCATCCATCAATTGAAATGGGACCAAACCCTTGGTTGTTATTTGGGCAAGTATTTGTAAAAGAACCTAGATATATACCAGCCTGAGTTGTTATTAGGATGGGTATTTGTTAAAGAACCTATATGTATTATCCAGCTCTTCAAGCGACCAAACCCCTGCTCAAAGCTCATACCCACCCAATACAAACTCTTCAAAAACCTAGATCCAGGCAATTCTTTGAATTGACAATTTTTTACAAATCTGGAACCTGTGCTTTTTTGTGGGAAATTTCACCAAAATGAGAATAATATAATATAATATAATTAATCATATATAATTATATATAATTTAAAAGGGAATATTCTATCACAATTTTCCTTTTTCTAAATTTTTTGCCAAATTTTGGCGAAAATCATTTGAATTTTTTTCACCACAATTGGAGTCTGATTTTAGTTCAGTAGCATTATTTTAACTAGTTTTTCAAATATTTAGACAAGTTCGAAAATCCTTTCACAATTTTACTGCTAAGTCCCTCTTGAGATGCTAGCCAATGACATCAGAAAATTGAGAAAAATTAAATTAAGTAACAAATCACTGCCCTGAACTGATGATTATCTCCAAAAAAAAAAAAAACCCAACCCCAAAAAAAAAAAATTTTCTTAAATTTCTCCCATTTTGCAAAAAAAAATTTTTAAAAAAATAAAATAATTAAAAAAATTA
>Ga0116231_10001929_pt1 | contig 43210 bp, 35 predicted proteins | sample S1TSphgellanicum_2_FD_89695 | JGI IMG/M metagenome (GOLD analysis project Ga0116231, IMG submission 89695) | Host-associated microbial communities from peat moss isolated from Minnesota, USA - S1T2_Fd - Sphagnum magellanicum MG | ecosystem: Host-associated > Plants > Peat moss > Unclassified... | reverse complement strand
GGAAAAGATTCCCCCGGCGGGGGGATAAAAAAGGGCCGATGGGGGGGGAATGACGGGGTTGTGGGGGGGGGGGGGAGGGGGGGGGGGGAAGCCACAAAATCATCAGGTCACAAGGGGAAACAACCTAAAATCATCATATTTAGATAATAGGTTCTGGCATGTAACCAAAATATAGCAGGATTCTTAAACTTTTTTTCTGTCCTCTCTGACATGGGAAACAAAAATCCAATAAAAATTGATGGCCAGAATCATCACACAGAAGGCCGAAGAAAGGCCAAATGATGTGTAGGCCTGCATGAACCAACGAAGGAGAGACCTAGTCCTCCTTGTGGTAGGAAGCTATCTCACCCACGGCCCCTCTAATGTCGTCGGCATGAAAATCATGAGATCTAATAGAAATAGGAGGTCTAGAACGTGTAGCCAGATTTGGCTAAGTTCTCTTGCTGATGATACCAACTCACATATTTGAAAATAAAATACCGGTGTAACACCTCCACCCACCCACTCCTACTTAGTACCCTTCCACCCACACCCATATTTTTTGGCTGTTTGTCGAGGAAGATTCCAAGAAAAACCCTAAACCCTAAACTCTAGTCTCATGATAAGGATTCACTCCAGAAGAATGTTGTGCTGAAGGAAGACAAAGGACAACCAGAAAGCTGGCCAACAACTAGTAGAATAAGTAGTGCAACAGCAAACTGCAACATAACCCCTTTGTGTCTGGAATCTCTTCATTGGTTTTTCTTAATCCCTCCCTCCTGCAAACAATTTCACAACTCCACTTTTGACTCCAAAGTTTCCAATATTTCTTCAAGACCTGGAACACAACACAGCACATATCATGCTTGACAACAGAAAAAGTATGTGTTCCTCTAATATCTATCTACAATCCAAGAAGAAAAAAAAGGGAGATCCTGTCACTCCATGCCATGACTTCTCATTGGTTGCACGGAAATTGTATTCCTGAAATCGGCTGCCACTATTTTTGGCCTGGACTAATAGCCCTTCCGAAGAACACCCTACCTATCCACCCCATGGTAATGCCTGGGCAAGGCTTGCAGATCTTCGGGTTTTACTGACCCCAATCCTAATAACCTTGGGAAGCAAGGATTTCATTTGTGAAAAGCCCTCCCTTGAAGGGGGGCCTGGGCCTCGCCCTCTACTTTTACAGGCGAGCCTTGTTGGTTATGAGGGGTAAATGCCTTGTTTCCAAGAGTTTACCCGACACAAAAAGCCAAGGCAAAAAGGGTGCTCAACACAGTTAGGAAAATATTTTCTAGATGTTCAACTGTCAACGAGATTAGCCAATTTGTGTAGAGAGAGGGAAGGGGGAACTTCAAAACTTTTTGGATTAATGGTTTTCTTGTTTTGTTCTCCAACATGTTCCTACTAATGTTCCTCATGGTGTTCCTGGTTTATTGGCTCTGCCCACAGGCGAGAGACCAGTGTTGGGTGGTTCTTTGATTTTTCAAAGGACCGGCAGTTTTGGGTAGATTTAAAAAAAATTCATAAGACCGGTTGGTTCTGGGTCTTTAAAAATCTTGTTTCCAGATAATCAGCCAGTTTCAGTTTTTCTTTTTTTCTTTTTTTTTTCCTTTTTCCTTTTTTTTGTGAGAACTGGTACGTTCTGGGGATTTGAGAATCTAGACCCTAGAAAATACAATGAAGCAATGAGTAAGCTCCAAAAACTTGGTCGTGGGAGGAATGAGGAAATCTAAACTCTAAACAAAAAGATTTTCAAAGAGGGAAGTCACAAATGTATGAAAAAAAATTCTGCTCAATCTCATCTTCAAACTTTTCATTAAGCTCTTTTATTAAATTTGATTCTGCCATGCATGCAACTACAAGATCACCTACAACATCAAAATGCTTAAAACAAATCCTTGGATCATCAGACCAATTTTTGTTCACAAAAATAATCTAATCTAGGTGATCAATTTACAATCGACACCTTTGATGTGCAATGAAAACTTTAGCAATGAAAGAAATCCTCTCCATCTTGATTTGGCTTGTTGGAATTCCAAGAACTTGCAGTCAAGCCAACAAACTCATTACTAGAAACTTGTTCTCCTCCCCATGCCACCAAAACAATGCACATTGCAATTGTCCACATCAACATGGTAGCAACAAATGCATTAAACTCTTGCGCCACAAGTGTAGTCAAAGCTTTTGCACTAGGTTTTGTGGTTTGAAACAAATCCTTGCACTAGGGATCTAAGCTTTGCACCTAAACACTAATGCTAGTAGGAGTTGAAGAACCCATGGCAAAAAACTTTGCAAAAGGAAGGGTGAGATTAGTAAATTGCCAAGAGCCATCAAAAGAACTTTAGCAAATGAAATAGCACTGGGAGAAGATGAGATGATGATCTATAGTAATCAACAACCTTTTTAATTCTCATTTTTGGAATCCGAAAAACAAAAAACATAAATTGCAAGTTATAGCAAAAGACATGAAACATGGAACAAAAGACATTGAGCATAGATAACAAATAGTAGAGGTTGAATGAGGGAAAAAAAACAAGTACATCACCTTCATCCATATCCATGCAAACCATCTTGAGTAAATGTGTCAAAATATAAACAAAAGTGGCAACATCTTCTTGCCATTTTGAGGTCAAATTCAAGGAAAAAAATTGCAGCAAGCTTTTTCCATCATTGTGATGGAAGTTTGAATTCAACAACTACAAATTGCAAACCCTAATCCTCACAACAAAAACATTAGGTTTTTGAATTCCACTATGGGTTTCAATTACAAAACTAAAGGTATTTTGTTCCATTAATGTCAAGTTACAAACAAAGAACTTTGAGTATTTGAATCATAAATGCTTTAGGTTTTTGGCAAAAAACCTTGTTGACTTTTTGGACTCGGGTCAAAAGCAAAGTTGTGAGTTAAAAAATTTTAAATGCCAAGTTGAAGGTGGAGGCAAGTTTTTTTTTCGACAATTGTCAGGTCATAGGTGGAGTTGGGGTTTCATGAACTTAAAACTGAAGCTTATATACCCACTTAGTATACAAATTGACAAAGAACTAAGTGTGTTTTAAAAAATTGCACAACATTGGAAAAGACCAGGTATTGGTATAAATTCTTGGCTCAAACTTGACACGATGTGTGAATGACCTCTGAAGTATTATGTGTGGATCTAATGGATGGGCATGTTTCATAAAAGTGCATGCATTTACATGAGGAATTTTTTAATTAATGACAAAAAAAATTAATATGAAGTTTGAATGTACTCATTAAGGGCAAAGTCATTATTCAATAAATTGTTTGTTCTTCATATAATTTCATTCCATATGTTTTGTCAAATTTTTTTTTTAAATTTTCACGATTCCTCCTTTATTTTATTTTGTAGGATATGGTTTATGGTTATAACTTAGTTTAGTGTGAATGAGATTCAAGTTATTTTATGTGCTTAGGGTTTATCTTAAATGTGCAATTATGTAGTCTCAAAATTTCAAAATACATAGAATATGAGGTGTGGTTGATCTCAAGGTTTGTTGATTTTTTATGTTTTGCTTTGAATTTGGATTCTTGTAATTACACATGTCTACATTTTGTAATGCAAAAGATGAATTTCATTTTTTAGTGCTAGAACTAGATTTATTTGTGTTCAAACATTGGTATTTGTGTTCGAAACAAATGTGTTGCAATTAGGGGTGGGAGTTGATATAAGACAAATTATTGATATATTAATGATACTTCACATGTGAAAGTTTTTATTTTGGGGTGATTTTCCATGGATCGACCTTTAAAACATTGAACTTCAAATAGGGCCTAATATATATCAAAAGGCATATCACATGATCAAATGTCTTTAAGCACATAAGGATTTTGTACCATAGAAAAGTAGGGTTATGAAGCAAGTATACCATGAAATGCCCACCATCACTATTTATTACGGAACTTGGGGGTGATTGACAACAAATGAACATGTCGTCGTCAATCACCATCGTCAATTGATGTAGAACTCAACTGCAAGGTGGTCCAGTTATTGCAGATTGAGGTTGAAAGGACATTACATCCAACTTATGATTGTCATGGCAATAAAAGCTTGAATTACCATTGGCATAGCACAAGAACACATAACCCTTGCTACAACTTGCCCATGGTTGTGGAAATTTGTAAGGCAATGCAATTTTGCTCTAAACCTTTGAGTTTAAGCACAAATTAAGTTGCAACTTGGGATCTGAATTTCATGAATATTGGGGAATTTTCAAGGGTTGGAAATGGTTGCAATATGGTGGTGGGATTGGTGTCAAGTCATGTGTGTAGAAACTTACAATGGGCATTGATGGTGCCCATCACTATCACTTTAGTCCTTCAAGGTTTTTCCAAACTTCAAAACACCAAGGGTGCACAAGGTTTAAATGTCACACTCTATCACAAGCTTGATTTTTTTCCTTATGATTTTTCATCCACTAATAGTAGGCACGGACATCAATAAATTGGATGATTGTTGGCAATTGTTCAAACAAATGAATCAAATAAATTTGACCTTATGTGTATATCAAGTAGCTAGTTGGTGAATGAAGGTTGGTAAGCAAACATAGTTTGGAGCATATAAATTTGGTTTTATTACTAAATGTATCATGGACATTTCTAATATTGTGACATTTTCTTATTCCATGATACAATATGACATTTTTTATGCACATCATAATCTGCATTCATTGTATCCAAATATTTAATAAATATCATGTAAATACCACTAAAGGAAAAAAATTTAGCCCCAATATAAGAAAACAACAACAACAACAAGTTTAGTTTTGAAATTTGAATTCAATTTTGGAAATTCATTATAGTCCTTCATATAAGGTTAGATTTGCACATTTTTTGTGCCATTGGATTCTTGAAAAAAACACCTCTGCATGTGGAAAAAATGAGTAATGTCTAAACTATAATTTTTTGGAGGTTATTCACAAGCACAAAAAATGGGTGGAATTAGTAAGTGCACAACAATTTGTCAATTCAACAATCAAACATCCATGTGGGTAAACATTACTTACTATCATCACATGTTAAAAGGAATGTTACTCCATCAACAAACATGGAAATTCACTCCATTAACTTTTTATTTTTCTTTGATAGCTTGTTGTAATAGGTCAAAAAATGAAGGGTAATAATATCCATGTTAGTTGTTTAATTATAATGTGATTCCCCCACTATTGTTTGTTGGGTTATATGCATGTGCTTCCTATCATTATGTTGGTTGGGATATTGTTTCTTTTAAGAAGTAAAGGGATTTATTAAGTTGTGTGTCATTGACCTACAACTTAGAATAAAAACATGTTATTGAGTTGATAACTTGGTAGTGTGTGCTTACTGTGTAAGATGGGAAACCCAAGGTGAAAGGTTACAAACCTTCCCATTTGTGTTAATTGTCATAATGAACTTGAAGAATTATAATTGGACCTTGATGTGATTCATAGTCAAACATGGGACAAGGCTAACAACCAATTCAAACCACTCATGTAGGTCCTACTTGTCATGGGCATGAAAACTACCACAACAATGAAATTTCCAAATTACACAAAAATGTCTAAATCTAAATTCAGCCATGAAATATGATATTCAAAGATAAACACACAAGGTGTGCAACAAAAAGGTTAAAATGAAATTATATTATGAACATGCACTAGGAGGAGATGATGCCTAGTTCACCATATAATTTATTAGGTTGTGTAGCGAATTAAGTAGACCTTTGTCACACTAGAAGCAACCTTTTGCCTATTGATCAATGACCAATATGACCACTATGGACATGTTATAATCATTACAAGTGAATAAAATTTGGCTGCTTGAATTAAGGATATGGTTTAAATTTATGGGGCATAATGTATGTGAACTTGAAAATGGTACAACTCACCATCCTTAGAAAGATGTGTTCAAAGTTTTGAAAAAAACAACTTAGACCACAAAGTCATTAGAGATTTTTCAAAAAATTCACATTCTTGTGATTTCCTTTGGGGAGATGGAGGATGATATTGATGACCCTAGGTCCATTAAAGATCAACTTTCAAAAAACAAGTGGGCATTGTTTTGCTCTAAAAATGGAAGTTACATTTCAAGACATGAATGTGGGCCAAAAGGTTAAAGAATTTGAAATTTAACACTCTCTTGGGCCTATTTCCCTTGTCATGACTTAGCAAAAGACTTTTTTTAATGGCATATCACACATTCCAATTGGAGCTTATTTGACCCTTTCATTAAACATTTTAGTGATGAGAAATTGAATTGCCAATTCATCTAGCCATAACTAAGTAAAAACACATATTTAAAGCATATCCACTTCAGGAAAAAAAAATGTCACAATGTTTAAAATAATTATAGTATTTTTAATGAGATATAGTTGTAGTCAGACATTGTAAATTGTTTGAATGATCAAAATGTAAACAAATGGTTAAAATGTAAATTTACTTACAACCAATTTAATTTTGATATCACGGTCAATACCATCTAAATTGATAACATGTACAATGTATATGTCACATATCACATATACTTTGAAGCTATTTTGTGATGCCAAAACAACATTCTTACTTTTGGTTCCATGTCATTTTCATAAACAAAAGTTAAATGAAATAAAAAAACACAATGCCCCTTTCATATATGTACTCAAATCTTTCACTTCAAGGTGGGGTCCTGATGTATTTATGGATAGGAAAACCACACATTTGATGAGTGACATACATTGAAAAAATATCACAACTACAATATGTGGCCAAGTTCACTCAATGTTTCATTAAAATTTGAGTGGACTTGGACAAATTTACCACGTTGAAAGTGGCTAGCTACCAACACCTTAATGAACATGAACCAATTGTTATGGACATAATGAATTCATTAATGGCTACTTTGCTTCACTATGTTAGCCTCCCATTTTTAAAGTAGGTTAAAAGCCTAAGTTAGACAACCTAGCGTACCAACTTGTGTTAAGGGTCCTAGGCTAGGCCACCTAGGCTAAAAGGATGGGCAATTTGTACAAGTTAGAATTTGATCCTTTCACCTCTACTTTAAAGGACAAATTGTTTACCATTGCATCTATTTTTTTATGTGAAATAGTTTGTCATCACATTTTTATCAACTTTGTTTTTATCCTACTTAAATAGCCTATTCAACCTACCTTAATTAACGTACCTTAATTTATATAAGCCTAGGGCCTACTTAAGTATACCTAAGGTCAACATAGGTCTATTTATGTTTTATTTAAAGACCTGCCTAGTGTCAACATAGGCCTATTGAATGGTTACCAAAGGCTATCAAAACTTATTTAAGTAGGGCTATGTAGACCTACCTAGGTGTATCGTACATGAAAAATCAAATACTAATTACATTTGTTATGGTACATGATAATGTGACTACACCCATCATCCATTAGGTGTTGAAAAAAAACAAATGCATTGGAAAGGCTAAAAGGCATCACAACATACTCAAAATAATATGTTCAAAATGTTATCTTCCATTCATGACCTTCCTTGATATGCATTGAATTGTACATTCCATGTAAATCAATCTTGGTGTACACCTTGGTGTGATTTAACTAATCCAACAACCTTGAGATCATAGGTGAAAAACATTAGTTCTTGATAGTAAGCTAATCGAGTCCATGATAATCAACACACATCCATAAAAACCATCCTTTTTAACAAGTAAAATTGGGGCACAAGTTAAAGATTTTGAATGTCAAATGAACTCTTTTCAAGATTTTCTTTGATGCATTCTTGAAGTGCAACAAGTTCGTTTTGTAATTTGTTATAAATGGGTCCAAATGGGAGTTGCATGACTTGTTCAAGGTTGGTCACACAATCATATGGCCAATGTTTAAATAAAGTGTCAACATTATTTTTTTCCAAAACATAGCCTTTAGATACTAACAAAAAGATTTCATGATGTTGTGTCATAGGATCTTGTGCTGAAAGAACATGTATTAAGAATGGATCTCCTTTCTTCACAACTTGCATGAAAGTTTTTGTTCCTACAAACAAAAGCCTTGAATGTTTAGATCATTGCGTACCACGAAGGTTTTTATTGTGTTTGAAGTTTTGCATGCATTGACCACTCCTTAAATCATTTTCAAGTGCACCTAGGTGATAATCATGGTATTCACCAAACATGCTTATGGGAAGGGCCTTACATTTCAATGTTTCTTCCTTTGATGGTTCAAAATGAAAATTCTTAATATTCAATCTACTCATGAGTCATGTAAGGTGAACAAAAGTAACCCAATGATGATAAAGTTTGTTGAGGCTAAAATGACATTGAAGACAACTTTCCTAAAGTACGATTCAATGATAATTTTCAACACCTTTGTTTCATGTGTCATAGGGCTTGAAGAGAAACTTTGATTATTAATGATTTCAATTACTATTAATGTGCTCTTCTTCACCAAGGCCACCAACTTATGTTGTCATACCAACTCCTCATTAATGAAACATGTAGATGCACCAAAATCAAACAATGTATAATCAAACAACCTACAAAATCAAATAATGTTTGAGTCTTCATTGTTGTGAAATTGTTACATTTGATTATGATCGATAATAGGAAACAAGGTGTTTGGTTTGAAGATAAATTGGGATCATTTTGACTTCATGATGCATTAAGGTCCAATCTTAAGGTTCCTAAGTTGAGATTATATGTTTTCATTTCCCAAATTTTCAAAATGTAAGGTGGTGAAGGAAGTGGCACACATTGTGTGTTGACTTCACTTTTTTAGACAATTGTCAACTATGTGACTTGGTTTTCCACAAATACAGACAAAACTTGTTTGCATGTTAATATATATTCTTTCCATGCGAGTGGCTTGAATCATGTATTGTTAATTTGCATAAAAGTATTTTGGTGCAAACATCATTGGTTGGGGTTTGGGCATGAAGGGCATGACATTTCTCTAAATTAAAAATATTTTTTAATGTTTCACTCATTTACATTCAAAAAGTTTGTCATCACATTAAACAATTTGTGCAATCACTTGACTCACTATTGTAAGATTTGGCATGATAAATAATAAGTCCTTCACATTGATGCATAATCAAAATTAATTTATGAATGTTGTTTCATTTAATGAAATGATTCACACTAATTGACTGAACTTAAATAAATACACAACAATTGAACATGATTTTTAACAAAATGATTGCAACTTGTTTGTTGACATGTGTTTTTTATTTGAATTTCCAAAAACAGCATTGAATTTTTCAAAATCATTTTGAAGCATGAAATGCTTCAAAATCATTTAAAAGTGAAGATGAACATTCCAATAGAGGTGCAAACCACATTAGAAATGTGTTTAGTAACAATGTGTTGATGAAATCAATTTAAGTTGGGTCATTTGGGTAACGACGGGGATGAAGTTGATTCACCAAATGCACATGGTTGCAAATTTTTTGAAACTTTGAAGATGTTTGATCAAACTTATCAAAAAGACTAATTCATGGCTCCATTGTTTGGGGTGTTATTATAGGAATACATCCCAATGATGCCAATGCTTGAGTACTTTGAAAATGTGCAATGAACTTAGGAAGTGATTAAAAATTAAATGGTTATTATTGATGACAATAATATATGTAGGCTAATCAAATGGGAATCTATTCAAACTATCACAAACACAAAAACTATGAAGATGAAAGGATTTCCAAGGTACACAAAAATCAATAAAAAATATGGAAAAATAGGTTTTAATTTCATTCTTAACACAAAACATGAAAATCAAAACAAAAACATGAAGTATGTTAGACAAAAGTGCAAATGAAATTTTATTATCATGTCATATGAAATCACAAACACAAAATGAAACAAACAAAAATATGATGCAATATCATACCTTGAATTAGTGTTGAATAAATTAAAAATAATGGAAGGTTTTATTTTTATTTTTATTCCTTTGGGAACTAAACTTCCATATGCCCATTGTCCAAGGAATTTTATCAAAAACCTTTCTAAAATATAAATGAACTAAAAGTAAATTAGAAATGAACTACAAGTTGATGGTGGATGAACTCCATCCATTATGGACAAAAAATGGATTAAATCCGTCCCTTGTGATGTTGTTGATGATGATGGTGATGGTGATGTTAACCAATGTTAACATCCATGATAATTATATTCATTACATCCAAATCATCATTCCAACAAATCTACCAACACCAATGGTAAAAACAAAAAAGGAAGTGGAGAGGAAGTGGTTTTTAAGCTAGAAGCAAAGCCACAACAAACAAAGCCTTGAGTAAAGCCAAAATCTTGTCATGGCCATTACTAAATATCAATTTATTTGGAACAAAAGAATTGATCATAAGCATGATAACCTAGAAATTGGAGGAGAAAAATGCAATATTAAGTTCTTCAAATGTGTTCATCAAATTGTTTTTTGACATTATTTTGTGAAGTTGTATTTGTTGGTACCATTCACATCACCCATGATGCAAGTGCTTTGGGGCAAAACACCATGTTACTTTTTCTAATCCATTTGAAATGAATTCATCAAGTATAATTACACATTTGAGTTTATATGCCCCAAAACCACATGGAATTAATAAAGGACTTATCCTCAAATAAGGAAGGCTAGGTGCCAAGTGCATATCCCTAATGGTGAAAACATGATATGATGATTAGAAGATGCCAAGGTTGAAGTCATATACCATAAAATGCAATTGACATGTGACATTCATGTGTTGGTGTATTGTTCCAAATTTTGCAAATCTTGATCCTATATCATATATATTATGCATCCATGTTCTTTAGCATTTCAAAATGAACAATTTTTTTTAATACACATTTTCAAAATTCATGAAGTTTAGGGCCAAATGCACCTAGATGTGTTATAAACATGAATTACATCAATTTACACTCATGTTGTTATTTTAATCATTAATATTAAACTCATGTCCAATTTTGGAAAGAAATGGTGCAAATTTGATATAAAAAACAAATGCTTGAAAAAAAAAGATTATCCACAATAGATTTTTAACCCTAAACATGGCAACCCTTGGGGTGTGGCAAGCAACCATTTTTCTATTTGCAATCACTATATGTGAGAATGGGGAAGGTCAAGGTTGACTATGGATTCAACATCAAAATTGTTACAAAGAATTAAGAATAAACAATTTTATGATGTATCACATTCTAAGGTGGACATTCAGGTGGAAGCACATTAAGGTGGAACAAAAAAAATGTTAAAATATGTTTTAGCAAATTTGAAAAATTCAATTATAATTCATTCCAATTTATGTGTGCAAATAATGGAATGGGATTTGTATTAATTCAATGACTTTAAGTATCAAAACCCAATGTAAATAATTCATGGCAAATGTTTTGAAAACCCTTTTATAAATATTACAATTTGTTTGACATGGTTTCCAAAATTCATTTAAAATGGACTCATCAAATGCACCACAAGATGTATTTATAACTAAAAATTTGTGTGTAGTTAATGGATAGATGAATCTAGAAAAATATTGAATCAAATGTGTTTTTCCTTTTGATTTCAACAATTTTTTCACAAGTAAAAAAGGTGAATTTTCATACAATGTCCTTTATTTTTTGTGATTATTACGTTTGGAATCTTTTTTGTTGATAAATCAACAAAGGAAAAATAATACTATAGTTACCCAAACTAATTTATTATGAATGTCCACCAATTCATTTTACCATCCATTTCTCCGTAACATTTCTAAAATTGGCCAAAAATTCATTGTATTTTTTTTCAACTATGGACTTTTATGAAATGTTGTTTTTGTTCCATTGTAATGTACTTTCACCCATTCATTTTTCATGGAGAGCTACAACTACCAAATTATCCAACCTTCCAACTTGATATGCCATTGATGAAATATCGATGACACTAGGAATGGTTTTGGTGTGTAACAAGGAAGGTATTTTTCAACTTAAGAAAAATGAATTTAACAAACATTTTACTTTAAAAAGGTTTTATTATATTTTGGTGCCCAACCAATGATGTTGGTCCAATAAATGTTTATGGGTCTTGGCACGATTAATGATAATCTTGAACCATGTCCATATAAGATTCAAACATCAATTGATGCATTAGAAAAAGGTTCATGGGTTTAAAACATTATGGTATAATATAATTGAATCCCAACCACCCAAAAAACTAGTTATCCATTTGATTTCAAGCACTAATGACAAATGTTACATCATATGATATCTTGGTTATTAGTGGTATTGTTGTATCCTATGGGATTTGTATTAGATTTTTGGGAGGAGATTGTTTTTTATAAACATGGATGGCAATAAAAAATGGGTGTTAAATTCAATTCCTTGTTGTGTTATCATGTTCCTTATATTTGAAAGCATGTGCATTACCTTGGGGGTTGAGGTTATTGGTAGGAAACTTAGATGTAAATGTAATCCCACAAGTCCATTTCAAGATATAACATGGGAACTTTCGTCCCCTTTTGTTTTGTGACCAACCACCATTGTTGATAACAACATTTCAATTGGGGAATTAAACATCTAATTAATGTGTCATGCAAGCATGTTCAAGTTTACCACTAAAACCCCAAAAAAAATTAACAAATGTGCCATTGAGGGGACCACCAAGTTACATTTTAATACAATGTACACTTTTTCAATCGCAACTTCATAAAGAAGGGATATATGTAAATGTTGGGTAGGTATTCATATTATTGAATAGGGAAGTGGTTTTGGTTTCGATTGATATTTGGAACCTACTTAAAACTAGGCTCGATTTTTAGATCAAACATGAATTGAAATTAAGTTTATGGCTTGGATATAAAATTATGGGTGAAACCAAACCTATGATGGATGTGAACATTGGACACCATCTTCCAATAGATGAAATTCATCCATAATGTTCACCCATAACTCTTAGTTAAGTCTTAATTAATTCTCAGTTAAATCCCAATTAAGTCATAGTTAAGTCCCAACTAAGTATTAGTCAAGTCTTAATTAAATCTTAATTAAGTCCTAGTTAATTTTAGTTAATTCCCAATTAATTCCTAATTGATTCCTAATTAAGTTCGAATTAACTTTCAGTTAAGTTTCAATCAATTCATAGTTGACCCTCGGTTATGAAGGTTCTCAAGAAGCTTTCTTATTTTATGCACACATAAAGCTTCCTTAGAAGCTTGTTTGAACTAGGTCCCCAAAGGGGTATAAATAGGAATAGGACCCTTCATTTCTTTTAGTCTATTCAACATTAGTCTTAAACACAATCTTACATCATAACCTTGTCATGTTCTTTTCATATTCATGTTTGCATATGTTAGCATAATACATATTGATTTTCACATTTGTTTTGCACATCTTGTGTTCTTATTCTTAATTTTTTTGTGTTCTTGTTTTTGAATGACATAATCTTGTCTTGTTCCTTGTTTGAAAGTTAGACTTAGACCTTTCCTTTAACCTTTGTTCTCATGGTTTTTCCTATCCTTGACAAAACCATGTGTTTGATTCTTGAATGAGGTTGAACTCAAAACCAAAATGAAAAATTTAAAAAATCCAATTTTAGTTGCAAGTGGGTTAGGGTTTGGGGCATGGGATGAAAAAATATATATTTTTCACATCCTCCTCTTGTTTATTTTTATTTACGATTTTGGACTTTGCACTTTTTAAGGGTGTGCTTCCCAAATTAAACTTTTTGTTTTTGTAATGAGCCATTTTGATTGGCCCATCACAAAACATTAAAAAAAAAACTTTTGAAGAGTCTCGAAATAGAAACTTCTAATAAAAGATGGAGTGCCTATCTTTTAGCTAACCTTTTATGACAAAAGAAAAAATTTGGGCAAACATAAGGGATAAAAATGTGGTGTTATTTATAATAATTTGGGAAAAAAATTGAGAAAAATAGAAAATCAAATGGCCCCTACCCTCCCCAAAAGATAAACCTTGAGCTTCTTGGGTCCATGTTTTATCACCTCATTAGCTAAATAGAATTTGTATTTTCACATTGTTTTTCACCATTTTCAATATAAACTAATGGAAGGAAAGGGGAATATGAATGTATATGAGGGTGTTTAAGGTATAAAATTGGGGTATAAGTGAAAGTTTAAGGGCATAAATATAACAAACTTTGGGGATGAATGGTGGTGGGGGGGGGGGGGCGTTTGTGTTTTTTGGGGTAGATTTCGAGGTTGTTTAAAAGGTATTTAGGGTGGAAGGGATTGTTTTGAAAAAAATAGGGCATATTTCATCATATATTAAAATTGAATTCAAAGGTGTCAGGATGCCATATTTCAAAGTGGTAGATACAATTGCATGAAACCCTAAATACGAAATCACATTGTAATGGAAAAAATGGTTTTGATCCTCAAAAAATCTATTAACACAATTTAGAAATTAATAAGTTAATTTAATAAGTTACTTTGTATTATTTGACATCATCAAACCTTTGTAATAATCTTTTTTTCCTTTGGAATAAAAGTTTTGATTTTTTTTAGTGTGAATTTTGGTGTTTTGAAGCTTGGAATTGGAATTGGAGGTTATCCAAAATTGCAGGTCATGGGACTTGAAATTGGAACTAGCCAACTAATTTGAAAAATAAAATTGGAATTGAAATTGTCCCTTAAATTTAAAAAAATGAATTGGAACTAGAACCTATATTTGGGGGGAGAAAAAACCAAATCCAAACCATAATTGATTCCTTCAAAATGTTAGGAATTGAAATCAAAGGTTCTTCCTAAAACCTTAGAATTACCAAACAATATATGTTTATGGGAATTGTTTAAAGGCACTAACTTTGAATTAATTATATTGAGTCAAGCAGGTAAAAAGGTTTGTAAAGACTTGTATGTGCATTCAAACACCATAATTCAAAAGGTTTTCATGCAACATGTCAAAATGTTGTTGGAACATTATCCAAAAATATTGTTCACTATAATTGTTTGTAAATATTTGGAGCTTTAGTTCTTGACATCATATCATTGGCGGTACATTATTGAAAACTTGGTGTTTTGATGGAACATTAGAAAGTTGAATTAAGAAGTTAAATTACATTATTTATTTAATGACTAATCCTTGTGTTTATGTCATCTAAATTTATAGAACTTTTAAACTTCCAAACTTTATCATGTCAACTTTTTGAGGTGATAAATGAAAACATGGAAAGTCAATTGATTTTGAACTTATTAAAATGATGAAATCATATGAATCATATATATTTGAAAAAGAAAGGTTTTCAATCAATGATAATCTTATTAAGTTTGTGATCATTGTTTTCTTGGGGCGCAATTTCAACTTGTTTTAAAAAGATTATCATTTTGCATACATTGTTTATTCCAACACTTTTTGAATCTTGCTTTTTGCACATAAAGTAAAGGACTCTTTTTGGAGTTTTTGACCTTGGTATTGATGTTAATATAGTACTATGGTTGTTGAATACCTAAAGAGATTGCAATTGATACATTGCAAAATGTGTTTACCACATATAGTTTTGAAATTATTGTAGTCATATGATGATGTAATTTTATATTTTATAATTTTTTGTATTGTGTTGTCATGTCTCTTGGTGTCATTAGTGATTGAATGAATTGCTAGATGAACACCATTTGCTTATATTATTAGCAAAAGTCTCTTGGTGTCATTGGTGATTGAATGAATTGCTAGATGAACACCATTTGATTATGTTATTAATAAAATTATACTACATGTTTCTAATGCAAAGTTCAAGTGTGTAAAAACATATAAAATATTTCATTTGGTTAACCTAAAAGAACTCCATTTTTACCAAAAGTGATGTTTGTAAGTCTTGATCTTACAATTATTAGGCATTTAAATGTTTGATGCATTGTGTTAATCAATCATAGCTTTCGCAACTTTATCCATTGCATTATCACTTTTGTGCTTTGGATATCTAGGCCGGTGCATAAACTATAGACTGGACGATAAAGTTGAAAACATGCTAAGGAATTACACAACAAACCTAGCAAACACTCAAGGAGTTGCTATAGCAATGTGATAAGTTGTGTACATTAATATCAATAGCTTGATATTATACAATACATATGTATACAATGGACCTTTTTTTATTTGAAGAGGATCATCCTTTAAAGATGATTTAACACTTTTTCTAATCCTTGAATGTCTTTCGTTACAACAATAATATTAGTAAAATTGCATTAAAATTTGAATGTTGTAAAAATAAACTTCTTTTGGTCGGTGGATTGCTATGGTAGTACCTATCCCTAGTTTGGTAGCAAGGTGTTTAATAAATATATATTTTAATGATTTCATTTACATTCAAAAATAAAAAATAAAATTTTATAATTTGGCATTATGTGAAATAGTGAAGCTAATGTGTTTGAGAGTTTCTTTCCTATTTTCAAGATGGTTACAACTTATTACCACACCGCAAGTAGTTAATTTTCAAAAAAATTCAGCAATTCCAAGATATAAATTAATTAGCACCTAATCAAGCTAGGTATTAAGGTCCATGTAGAGGTCTTTTATTTGGATCTTCAAAAATTTCCTCAAATTAAAAAAAATAAAATTCAATTTTCCTAAGCAAAAGAATTTCTTTGAGGTTTTAAAAAAAAATTATGATTTTTTTTGGGGAGATTAATTTATGTAGGTAGATTTCCATTTCTATCTACATACCATTACAGACACAATAACGGGTGTGAAAAATCCACACCCGGCCCGGGCCCGCCCTGCCCCGTTACAACCCCCGCTGCCCTCCCCGAGTTCCGCCCTCTCTCTTCGTCCGTCCGTCCGTCGTCAGTCTGGCCGCGTGCGTGTGCTGTCGGACATTCTTCGATCGAGCATTTGATGCAGTCTTCTTCTTGTTCTTCTTCATCTTCATCTTCTTCGGTCGTTAGATTCTCGGGAAGAGTGGTTCTTTCTTTTGCGATTCGCATCGTTAGAACAAATACATACATCTACTACTCACTCGATCGAGGGTAAGTTAAAGTACCATTTCTCGCATGATCGTGCTTTTGGGCTTACACAAGTTTGACTCATTCTTTCGTCAAAAGGTCGCTTTGAATGAATGAGTGGGGGGGGGGGAAGTGGGGGAATGAATAAATCATTTTGTCAGAAAGAGTTGGTATCATGGTTGTTTGTTTTTGTGTCATTTTTCGTACCCCTATTTTTACAACCAGCACCAGCAGCAGCAGAAAGAGGGGAGACTACTAGTGTCGTCCCTGAGATTATAGCTTATAGATTGTTGCTGCCGCAGTTGAACTTTTCTTCTTCAAGTTTTTTTGTCTTTGTAGTGATAGCTGGATGTTTGTTTGTTGATTACCTGCCTGCAATCCACCCATCAATCTTTTTTTTTTTGTTTTTTTGTTTGCGTAGTTTGTTCATCCCTAGTTTTGGATCCTTGGGTTTTCTCTCCTTTGTCGTCATCTTCCCTATCCGACGAGAAAGAAGAAGAAGAAGGAGGAGGAGGAGGGAATGTCAATCGCTGGAGGCATGTAGGAGAAGAATCTGTAGAAGGGATGTGTAGTTTGTTGTTGCCGAATTTGATTTCACGTATTGGGTTGCTGATGATCGCCAGACGCGGGTGGATCGTTGGAGTTGGTGCAGACAGCGAGCGGTAGTAGTGGTCGTGGGGTTGGGGGTGGGGGTTTCCGTTGTATGTGCATCTCTCCTCTCGAGAATCCTGTCTTTTGGATTTTGTGCTTTTTTGCCAGTCCTTGGGTTGTCTATGCCTACATTGCAGGTTCGGTTTGGGATCATCGGTTCTCAAGAAGTTGGATCAATTCAGGTGAGCGCCATCATCCCATCTCCTTGGATCTGGTGCAGGGGGGCTCTTTGTCAAGTGTTTGACAGAAGAGTGCAAGCCCTTGTCTTTACAGATGTGGGTTGGTCTGGTTGATTCGAGGTTCTTCGTCTTCTTGACAAGAAAGAGAAACTCCTAGTATTTTAGGAACGAATGAGGTGATTCAATTCACGGGAATGAAATGCAATTTTGGAACAAGTTTCGTGCGTATTTTCTCTACGAAATGTGCATGAGATCGACCGTCTCCCTATGTTTGACGCTGGATTTCGCAATGGGTATCCTATTCCTAGTCGCTGAATGCATGTTCACGATCTAGTATTCGCTTTCTTGTGGGACACATATATGTGGTGTCTGTTTGTGAGATGCAAAGCTTAGTTTTAGACGAACAAAAGAGATGATTGATTTGTCACCATTTTGTCAAAGGTTCTAGAAACACTCGACTGCCTCTAGAAGATTTTGTTGAGTAGTCTCAGTGTGGTGGATCTGAAGCTGCTCCACTTGTGATATAATTGCCCATGACTTTCTGAAGACTTTGTCTCTGAGAAATCATGACCTCATTAATCACTGGCTGGCTTTGCTTTTTTTTTCCTCCCCTAGGGACAATTGCAACCTTGTGGGTGATCTGGAAGTGAGCTGGTTTGCTGGATGGGGGGGAAGAAGAGCGGGTACTTGCCCGAGACTCCTGTGTTTCTGGGCACCACTAATGTGAACCAAGCTCGACAGGAACGACAAGGACGCATCACGCTCTTGATTCTTTTCTTCAGCATTGACCTATTGTTTGCTTCGGTATGTGTTGTTGGTATGTGTTGATATGCTTAGATCAGCATTTGGGAGATGAGGGAGCTGGGGATGACAACCCTATCCTGCATCTTGAATGAATGCAAAGATCAGGCACTTGAGGAAGGAAGAATTTTGCTGCTCTTTGAAGAACATTTCTTTGGGTGGGTGATGATGTGTGGACTCAATTTGGGAGGAAACAAGATGTGGTTTGGGGGGGGGATGCATCTCATCATAAACCTTGGAGGTGTATTCAAGTAGTGACCATGGATGCTTCCTGTGCATGCCATGGGCTGTCATGCAGCTGAATTTGCAAGGCTTATGAAACATTTGCTTGTCAACTTCGCTCAATCTGCTGCAGAAAGATTTATTCTTTGTTTGTTTCTGTGTTCAGAGTATGAGCTGTTTCAACTCAGAATTGCCTTTGATGTGCTATTGTTTGCAGCTCTTGTTCACCACTGTGCATCTGTGGAGTGCCGACAATGATTTCACATTGCGAGGGTTCTGGATTTTGCTTTCACATTTTTCTACAGATACATTGGACCTAGTTCTACTCAGCATTTTGCGCTTGGCAAGTCTCTCAGGCCTGGCTTACATTGGGAGTTCACTTGCTTGGAGTGAGGGTGTTACCAAGGAAAGGGTGCAAGAGAAGGTGAGGGCTGGCAAAGTGCAACCAAACACAGATGTGTACACTAATGGGAAGCCACAGACCAATGGAGGAACTGTAGGTAATAGCAATCCAAGTGTCGGAGTAAGGGAGCCATTGTTGCCAAAGAAGGACCTAAAGACTGCAAAGCATCCTACTACTATCTATGAAGAATGGTTTTCTGGCTCCTCCAAAAAGGATGTACTGCTGTTTGTTGTTTTCCTGCTCTGCACTGTCTTCCAGGTATGACCTTCCTTGGCAATTGAAGCTGTATGCTACTTGGGGGTGTACTTGAAATTTCATATTGCTTCTCTCTCTGCCTCTGTCTATCTCTGTCTCTGTCTCTGTTTCTGTCTCTCAGAGAGTGCTCTTGAGACCTCTCTGTGTGAATCTCATCTCAGTTTCATGATGTACTCTTGTCCTGTGATTTTGCTACTGCCGTTTTGCCACTAATTTCTTGTCTAATACAGGACAATGCATGTGAACTGCCCCTTGGGATTGTGTGATGTTTGATGGTTGCAAATGACAATGTGGAGTGCAGGCATATGTGGGCGCCAAGTGCGTGGGTTTCTATTTTGATGTCCAGCATAGGTTATTCAATGTGCGCGCGGAAATATGGCAAGGCATTTTGATGGGCTCTACTGTTCTGTGGATAAATGCAGAGAGTACCACAGTGACACGTGTTGTGGACTCCAATCGTGTGCTTGCTCGTGCCCTCTTTTTGGAGGCGAAGCGAGCTGCCAGTAATCGTCGTGATTCCCAAATTGCCATCCATGCTAATGAGTAATAACAAGACCTTCCCCCTTCACTTTCAGCTTGAGTTATATGGAAGATGACCAGGATGGTGGATTGAAGCATTAATAATGTTAAAACAAACATAAAAGTGCCTCATGGTGAAGGGGAAAATCTGTATTAACTCAAGAAACCTTTGGATTTGGTCAAGCAATAATCCTAACTGTGGTGGGTGGGTTTGTACTGGTTGGCAGTGGTCCTGCCACTGGGCAACCAAGTTCTCAAGAAGGTGCCTTGAGAGGGGACAAAGGAGTAAAAGAGGAAGCTGAGGTGGGCCAGACAAGCTACTTGTTGCGTGCAATATCACTTGCACGTGGGGAAATTCTTCTGCTGTCCTGTGCTTTTTTTTGTCTTGCTGTATCCTCTTTCTCCAGCTTGATACTACCCAATTATCAGGTGGGACGTTTCTCCCTTTTTCAATCTTCTTTTGCAATCTAGGCAGACAAGTTTGTAAGTGCAATAGGAGGAGATTTGCAAGGGGGTGACACCATGGAATGAGCAGGCTGTGACTAGGACTTGAACCAAACACTTGCTTTTCATAGAAATCAGATAAAAGAGAGCACAGGAGAGTTTGTCTTTGTACTTTTGTGTTAAGTATGAATCTATGTTTCTAGCATGTGAACTCAAGGATTGGAAATTTTTTCTGGCTTGCTGTTGGCTGTTCACTGGAAGTGATGTTCATCTTGACTTGCTGTTGCAGGGTCGAATACTGGACCATGTGATACAAAGGGCAGTAGGTCTGTTTAAGAGGGATGTGGTGTTGCTGATTGTCTTCAGCTTAGTCACAGGCCTGTTTGAGGCGGTTCGTAATCTCTGCTTTGCAGTGGTCGGCAAGCGTGTTCTGAAAACTTTGCAGGACAAACTTTTTACTGGCATCATTATTCAAGACATTGCATACTTCGATGGCACTACTTCAGGCGAGGTGTGCATGCTACTTCATAACTGAGACAAAAAAATGTAGCTTGAACAGTTCCAGGCAAGAAATGGACAGACTTTCCTGCTAGAAACAGTGTTCCAAGTGCATTCTATTTTGTGCTTCATCTACCAGAGCAAGACATACTCATCTCCATTTATGCCTACTTGGGATTTCCTCCTGCAAGGTATGAGTGTGTGTGCAATGTATAGTAGGATTGCACATTTACAGTAATTTAGACAGGATTGCTGGGTTTCAGGTCAACTCATGAATTGAGTTAGTCAAGCCTGGTTGATTTGGATGCCACATTCTTGTGCCCTGAAGTATTGGGGGTTTGTGGAAGTTTGTAATTCCCTCAAGACTTGAACTGTTTTATGTTGTGGGTGCTTTTGGACAGCTCACCTCCAGGCTCACCAATGATGTGGCCTCAATGGCTGAGCCAGTGAATTGGATGCTCTCAGCATTGTTGCGGAACTTTCTGGCCCTTGGTGGTGGGTTTTTGATGTGCTTCATTATCAGCTGGAAACTGAGCATGCTTGCCTTCACAACCATGGCCCCTATTATGCAAATTACTGCTGTCTATTCACGATGGTCCAGGGAGCTTAATCGCAAGCGCTATGCTTTGCTTGCGGAGGCCAATTCTGCTGCTGCTGAAGCTCTTGGAAACATTCGTACAGTGCATGCCTTTTCTACAGAGGATGTGGAGATTGAGCGTTTCAAATCTAAAACCTTTGCTGCCATGCAAAAGGGAGTGAGGGATGCTTTTGCATATGCTGGAGCTGTTGCTATTAATGATTGGCTGGATTTGGGTGCATCTGTACTGATTCTTTGGTGAGTAGCTCTTCAGCAGACCTGTTTCCTACTGTACAGAGATCCTACTCTATGGCTGAGAAGATGCTGAAACAGTAGTATTTGAAGTCAGATTTGGTATAGTACAAGGCAGCTGCAGTAAGTTGCAGGACATTTATTGAGAGGTTTCATGAAGTCAGTTGAGGAATGCTTTCAAAGACACTAACGTTGAAGCCTGTATGCAAAGGTATGGAGGAGTGTTGGTGATGAATAATCGGCTGTCAGCTGGCAAGCTTATCACATTCCAGTTGTATTGGAACCAAATACAAGGAGCATACAAAGGTATAATGTCAGTGTTGATGTCACTGACACGGGCAGCAGGTGCAGCCCAGCGTGTTCTGTCATTGGTCGATGCACTCCCAGACATTGATCCAAATGCTGGGACTATGGTTTCCTCTTTGGAAGGAGAGGTTAAACTTGAGAACGTCTATTTCTATTACCAGATGCGTCCCCAGAATCCAGTCATATGTGGGGTTAACTTGGAAGTGGATAAAGGCCAAGTTTGTGCACTGGTGGGGAGAAGTGGTGGGGGCAAGTCCACCATTGTGCATTTGCTTATGCGGTTTTATGATCCCACACAAGGGCGTATTCTACTGGATGGCTGGAATTTACGAGACCTTAATCTGAGGTCTGTCCACAAACACATGGGGTTGGTCGCACAGGACACACAAATGTTTGCATGTTCAATAGAGGAGAACATTACCTATGGGTTGCCACATTATCATCCTGAGGATGTGGAGGAGGCTGCCAGGTGAGTTCTGAAAGAATTCACCTATAAACTGACTTGAAATTTTCACACAGCAGTCACCATCCCGTCTCTCTGGTTCTTTGGTTTCAGTCTGGCTGTAATTGAGAAACTCTAGAATGGAGTTGGTAACCCGTTGAGCTCTCTATAACACTTGCATCTTGTTATCCAGGTATGCCAATGCTCATGACTTTATATCGAGGTTTCCTGAAGGCTATGCAACTCGAGTTGGGGAGCGAGGGGTTCGACTTTCTGGTGGACAGCGCCAGGTACTATTCATCATGGCTTTTTTTATGGAGTTACTTTTGTAGAGTTTTCTGCAACAAGATTTCCATTTAGTTCGAGTTTCCATTTGTAATGAGCACGTTTGTGTTCCATAGGACATTGAAGTATGAGGTGCCTCTTCCTTCCCCTCAGCAATCCATGAGCCTTAACTGATTGTATCTGTCAGTGGGAAATGCTTGGAGATGTTGGGATGTTGGGCTCTGATGGGTGCTCTCTATATGAACTCAGCGAATTGCAATTGCTCGGATGCTGCTGAGGCGACCAAAGGTATTACTGCTGGACGAGGCAACAAGTTCACTGGATACGGAGAGTGAGGCATTAGTGCAACAAGCCCTGGATCGGCTCATTGGAGAGGGTGGTCGTACTATTATTTTAGTTGCACACCGCCTCTCTACTGTACGCAATGCTGATAACATTGCAGTTCTGGACAAGGGTTCCCTTGTCGAACAGGGGACACATGAGCAGCTTCTGGAGAGGAGTATGTGACATTTCTCCAGTCCTTTCATATCTTTTAATCTAAAGTTTGATAACTTCAGCTCAGTGCAATGACAGTTGTTCAAGATTCCAACAACTGTCTTATTATATTTGTTATTGATACCATTTATAGAGATTAAAACACATGAGTGTCAGTTGGTCAATTTTCTCTAGGAAGCTACCTACTGTTGTTAGTAATGCTCCTATCTTTGTTTGAAAGCTACTGTTGATGGTCTAAGATCTGTGGGTTGGGTTGCCATGTACCTATGGCAATTGTCTGCTGAGCTGTTTGTGTTGTTGATGATCTGCAGAAAGTGGGGTGTATGAAAGGCTTGTGCGAAGACAGTTGCACAAGACAAGCAACCGCATTGTGGAGGACCCAGAAGAGGAAGATGGGGCTGATCTTGACACCCTCTTGGAGGATGAATTGTCTCAAGCTTAAATAAGTCTTGCTATGGAGGGTTGTCAGGTGACTCCCTCATTTTCTCTTTGTATGAAAACAGTGTTCATTGGTGAGACAAGTGTGTTGGAGTGAGTTCTCACTACACAATGTGCAACACTATATGCCAATGTCTCTCACAGCCTTTGCGCATACCTCTGGCCTCTCCAAGAGATGGTGACCAGGAGGAGGGTGGTTCTGCACTGGAGATCTTTGGAGAGAAGATAGACTGAAATTCCATGTGAGTAGTGGGGTTGTGCTCTTTCTGGGTGGATCAGCATGCAGGTCATCCCCATAATGTGGGTGAATATCCACGATTCTGTTTGGATCACAAGTCTGTGTAGTAGTGTAGTTTTCATGGCATGTTGCAGCAGCTTGCCAAAGGGTTGGGCTGCTACATTTGCTTCTCTTTCTGATGAGCAGTCTCATGAGAGGTGGAAATTGACCACTGGAATCATTTGCTGGATACTTCAATCAAAGGCATGTTTTGTTTCTGGATACTGAGCCTGAGGAGTTCTCTTTGTCTTTGTAGTTTTGTTGCCCATTGATGTGGTTGAAATTTGCTTGTCCTCCATGGTCAGTACTTGTGCAAGAAGACGTGGATTTACAGTCTTATTTCTCTTGCACTACTGATGTTTCTCTATTATCTGGTATGTTTAGTTTTTGTTGTAAGATGGAGTTGATTTTGCTTGTGGTTCTGGCTTTTTTCTATTAGCTATGGCTCTTAATTCTTAATTCTATCCAATTTTATTGAGCTGAGTTTTGTATACTTATCTACATCCACTGTCAGGAACTACAGGAACTGACAGAGTCATTGTGGAGCAATGACATCTGACTTTGTGGAGTAATAGCAGTGAGTGACTGCCAATGATGACAAAGGTAACAAAGTCTGGGACACAAAGTTATGATTCCTCTTCAGCAAAGCAATGACAAACCTTTTACAGTAATTGTTTTGTTTGTTTTGGTTTGTCTAGAAATGATACAACATTTGGTTTTTCCGTGGAGTTTCTCAACACAAACCACATTGATAGTTTCCTTTTCCTGTGGTCAGACATGCACCTGAACATGTAGCTCATTCATCTAGCATCTGTGGGTAGAAGCATGAGCAATATGTTCCATTCAATTTCTGATTGATATCCTAGTACAGTCATGGCAGTTTTTTCGAGCTCTACAGGATTCTGGATGGTCAAGCTTCAAGTTCTCAAGCTGTGAAGTGCTACAGTACTTTGTGGATCATGTGCATACAGAACTTTGCAGCTAGTTTTGTAACATTTAAACACAGTGCAGTTGTGTGAAGAACCAGAATTGCCATGAAACATTCTTGGACTAGACAGTAAGTTGATACTAATGAACACACAAAGGTTCACAGATCTCTAGTCTCTACTGGAGATTTGCTTTGGGGATCCTCCGCATTCATAGAGGAGGAAAGTGTTATATATCTCAAAGCCTTACCAGCAAACAGTATTGTCAAAAGTTGACTTAAACCTTATTTATGAACAACTGTGCTTTGTGCACTTAATGAAGAGATGGATAGGGTACAAAAGAGTTCCAATATAGCATCTGGTAAATTAACTCTGTTACCTGGCTGCCTCCCATCTGCTGTTGTCTCAGGTTGATATCTTCAGCAAGCAATGACAAACCTTTTACACTTCTTCTATGCTGCATTTCTTGGACCTTTTGTTCCTAGGTTTGTGTTTGAAGGCAACTAAGGTCATCAGAGTCTGATACTAATCATCTTGCATCCACAAAATCTTATGCAAGAGATTTAGGACTAATCCTTTTGCGTAAGCAAAAACACAATAACTAAATTAGTTATAGCAGATAGAACTTCAATACAACTTTTATCAGAGGCATAAGATCTTTAAGAAGGCTATAAAGGGATATATCTTTCATAAGAATAGAGAAATCTCTGTTCTCATGATGACAAAGAAACAGCAAGGCTAACAATTCCTCAGGAAGCCACAGAAAGAAGGCTATAAAGGGAAGGATAAATCTCTCTCATTGCAAACTATCTCCAATGCATATCAATTCTGGTGATATTTAGGATCTTCCTTCCACTGCCTGGATGATCCTATCCTTAATACAGGGCCTTTGGCATTTGAAACATTACACATTTAATTGTCTTCAATAGATGCTCAATAGAATTAGATTTGAAGATCATTGCCACAAAAGTTTGCATTGAAGTTTACAGTGCAGTTCACATTCCAAAGTAAGCTGACTATACAAGATCCTTCATACCCTGCAACTTTGCAAATGCGTAGAGCATCCCTTCACTGCCACCATCCACATTTCATCTGCTCACACAACATGGTGAAAATGCTTTGTGTTAAAACACCAATAAGATTCAGCACTTCAGGAACTCAATCATCACATGGCCAGGGGAAAAGAAAGCTCAATGAAGAAGCAAAGAGGACCTGCTCTTACGTGGATGCATGGAGTCCTTAAGAGAGAACATGGTGAGGGTGTGAGGACGGTAGGAATACCAGGAAACACTTACTTGAAGAGAATGAGGACCCCGCTCAACCAAGAAATATGTCTTCAACAGCACCCCCTGCCAATGTGGCAGATTCCATCCTCTGATCTCCCTGCTAGCAAATCCATGTCTACCTTTATCTGCACTAACTCGACTGGTTCATGTCCTAATGTCATCATGTGACCTACCACATCATCCTTGAAAGAAGCCCATAGTATGTTGAAGACTTCTCAAGTGCATACCGTGGTACCTGACTTCTGATGTCCTTTCCAGATAATGTTGCAGCAGTGCATCACCAAGTATAGTCCAGGCCAAAACTCAAGGATGAGGAAACTATGGGGACTGCTGTTGGTTATCAGAGACAATGACACTATCCTGTCCAAAAATAATTGGCCTCCATACCATGTGAAAAAGCATAAACAGGATGCCTCTTAACCTCCTTGCTCCTTGTATGGAGTCCAGATGAGTTTGGAAGCATCAACTTCAAGACCTCCCCTGCCTGCTGCTTTTAGATGACGCTCCAGGAGTTTTGGATCAGCACAAATGACATGCTGGCCCTTCCGATACTGGATGAGGTCAAGTGACTGGAGTGTACTGATCACATCCTCAGTTTTGATGGCAGTCATATCACTTAGTTCCTGCACCCAGTGACATGAAACATAAGAAGACTACTTCTGACTGCTTGAGAGCAGAGATCACACTCTCAATGCTCAGTATTGAAGCGATTTCCAGGCAAAAGTAAAGGTGCCCATGTGCCCACAAGAGACCCTCTAAATGACTATTCTCATGCCCTACCATGCAGAAGACAAACAGTAAATGGCACATGCCAGGGATGCAATTCCCTACAGAACAACCCAGAAAACTCAACAGGTTACCTTTATCGATACATTGCCCCGATGTTTCTTGAGGATGTCAAGTAGAATCCGCGTCCAGTATCCACGATAGCTCAGCAACCCAAGGTCCGAAAGAGGTCGCTCCGGTGTGCCAACCTTGCCCTCTTTCTTTGACAACTCATAGGAGAAGGCAATAAGAAATTTGCCATATCCTTTGCGTTGGTATGGTGGAAGGGTGAGGATGCAAGCCAAATTATAACCTTCCTCTGAATGTTTCTCTTTGGAAAAGTAGCCTACCATGTGGCAGCCTCGTTCATCACACTCACAAAGAATGTAAAAAAGGAACAGATCCACGTCATAGTACAGGGTCTTATGGTCCAAGAACAGCTTTGCAAGGTAGCACAGGTTTTGGCCATAGATTTTGTTCTTTTTTCCATCCACTTCAAACATGGAGAGTGAACCTTGGCGATAAATTTCATCACCAGGAGGATGTTTCAAAACGCATTTCCTCATGTGTCTTGCAAGCTGCTCTTTCCGCTTCATAAATGAGAGACAAAACTCACAAAAGAAAAGCTTATTACAGTCACTATATTCAGGTGGAAAGGGTGAAAAATACCAAGTCTCAATCTCATATTTGCCAAGCTCAATCTTGCTTATGTTCTTGACCTTGGTGAATTCCTCATGCTCCCTCAAGCTTGCTGCATCAAAATCCTCATGTCCCTCTTCTGCATGTGTCTCTTCAATTTTCCTCTTCTGATGACGAGTCATCTTCAAGCCCCCTGCCTTGTCTTCCACTTTCTCATCTGCATCAGCCTCCACAGATTCGAGCTCCAGTTGTTCCAGATTCACCCATTCGTCCAACCGCCTATTGAACTCGTTGTAGTGAACGTAGTACTGGTAATCATCAGGGCCCGTAGATAGCTTCCTGCGTTCTATAACCTTCACCGGATGCAGTTTGCCATCCCTCCATCTGCAAAGAACTCGGGTCCCGACTTCTAGTGGAAGCGAGATGGGCTTGCGTTTCCTCAAGCTGGGCTTTACGGCACTTTCCGTTTGTATAATCGCGGCCGGACTAGAGGTCGGAGATGTAACCAATCCATCGTTGTGTTTCGAACCGTTGGCTGAGTCTTTCATGGGATTCCTTCCATTCTCCAAAGTTGAGACCGGGATCTCTTCCTTCAGGATGCCGTCTACTGTCTCTATGCCCTGGCCAAGCCCAGCAGGAGCGTTTTCCTCCAAAGATCCCATGCTAGAAAGACGTTCTTCTTCCCACTCTGAACACAAACCCTGCTCCTGACTCAAACCCTACCACATGGTCCGACGAAAGAGCTTCCGTATCTCGACTTCGAAGCAACGGCAATACCGATCCCTTTGAAAGACACTACTAATCCTGTCAAGGAATCCAAAACTTCCACCATGCAACCGACTCAACGAAAGAGAAACCAAAAACATACTTGCATCAAAGCGAAAATGTTCAAAATTCAAACCCCCATGCTCCCAGTGCTTCAAAACCAAAACTGAAAATCTAGACCAAAAAAAGTTAAAAACCATGATCAAGATGCATGTGTGTGTACCGGGTGCTGTCGACCGCAACGTTGCAGCAACGGCCGCCCCTCGTCCTCCTTCATCGCATGCGTCTCGCTGGATTCTTGGTGGCCATGGCTGGGGCATGCGCGGAGCTGCGAGCGTGGCGATGGCTAGGGTTTCGCCGTTGGGAGCGGCGGAGATCTCGCCCGATATTTCCACGGGCGCTTCCTCAGCTACCCAAAACTTCGAAGTTCACACAACGCGCCTACTGAACATTTTGCCAATTTAAAACTAATTTAACCAGAGAAATCATATAATTTCTTAAATCATAATATAATTTCTTTAGGAGTAGGAGGTTTTTTTTTTTCTCAATTTTGAGATTGAAAGTTTGGCAAATTCCCCCCGCCCACATTTATCGAAATTTAAGAACCATTTATTGAAATTTTAAATAATCAAACCCAACTCAAAACACACCATAACTTTGACACTTAGTCGTAGACTTAGCATATTTCAAGATTATTTTTGAAAATTTGAAATATTTAGATTTAGGCTGTCAGACCTGTTTTTTTTTTTATAAAATGAATTAATTTGGCAATATTTGCCAAACATGCTAAGTATGGTATGAGTGGTACTATAACATGATAATGATGAAATTCGAAATCTTTTTTTCCTTTTGTGTTTCTATGATGAAATGTTGTGCCATGCCAATTTGTATGGTCTAGTCAAAATAGACCAAATATGAATACACCTTGTTTGAAGGTTTGTAGTCACAATTGATGGTCATTGGTGCATCATTTCATCCCTAAATTTCCTTAAGCAATCTTTTATTCAGATTATTATGCATGTTGATTTTGTAAGGCCATGTATTTAGCTTCCGTGGAAGACTTGGCTACACATTTTGGACTTTTATTTTCATGAAATGAGGCCATTGCCAAGGGTTATACTATAGTGGATTTCTTTCCATCTAACTAACTAACATGGTCAAAATTGAAATAACCATTTGAAACAAGTTATACCCCTTTTGATAAACAAACAACTATGAGATAGATGGTGTTTTTAAGGTAGTAGAAAATTTGTTTGGCAATATTCAACCAAGGTTGTTGAATGGATTGCATGAATTGAAACACAAGTCTAATAGCAAAGCATATGTCAAACTGACTAAGGATCATGATATGCATTTTGTCACCAAAGACAAGGTATTTCTCAAAAATCTCAAGATATAGTTTGAATCCTTCAAGCAAAGGGACAAGTGAAGGCCTAAAATTTGACGTCTTCATGTTAAAGAGATATTTCAAAATAAAATTCTTGTGACACATGAGGATGCTCCAATGGTCACGATGAAACTCAACACCATAGTAAATGAAATAGTTGAAGAGACCAAAAGGACACATGTAAAATCTATTGGACTTGATTGTTTTTAAAACTATTTGATTTTTGAAATATGGCTCCTTTGTGATGACTAGGTCATCAATGAAGATGACAAGGATTAACAATATACCATTTTCATAATAGTAGTTATATGTTAGGGTGTAATTTTGTTGTACCATACTTTTGAGACTTGTTGAAGGTCATAGAAAACCCTATGAAACTAGTGGAGTTTGTGTTTTAAATCTATAGCAACAAACTTGCGGGGTTGAAAATTGTACATCTTTCTTAAAATCCCCATTGACAAATGAAATCTTTGTGTCCATGTGAATGAAATCTCACTTGTTAGCAACAAGGCAATGATTTTTTAAATTGTGCTTCACCTCACAATAGGGGCAAACATACATGCACAATGTTCATAACCTTTCATTGCAATTCTAACTTTAAGTTTTAAGGGTTATTTAGTAGTGCTTTTTTTTTATATATACCCATTTGGTGTTAATTCTTAGAAGAGGCAAGTTTGTGAGTGACCATGTGTTATTCATCAAACACTAAAAGTAGCATAAAATTAAATGCAAACTTAGTTTTTGATGCAAAATGGTTGTGTTTTAAGGAACATGGTTGTGTTCCCCGGGGAAATTCCTTTGGTGTGTTCCTTGGGGAATTGCCTTTCCTAGAAGAACATAATCATGTTCTTAAGGAAATGCTTGTGTTTTCAAAGAATTCTTTTTTCTTAGGACAAATGTGTTGACTTACCCCTTGAGTTTTTGATTGTGTTCCTTAGGAAAATGCAACCTCCTTGGGGAAACATAACCATGTTCTTGAGGAAAATCTTGCTTTTGTTGAACAAGTCATGTTTTAGGGAAATGTTTTTTCTCAAGACAAATGTGTTGAATTACCCCCATGGAACATGGTTTTATTCTTTAAAAGATGCAACCTCTTTAGAGAAATGGTTGTGTTCGTCAAGAAATCAAGTTATTGAGGAATTTTTATCATATTGCCAAAGGAAATGGTTGTGTGCTTCAAGAAATCAAGTTGTTGAGGAATATTTGTTTATATTCCCCAAGGAAATGGTTGTGTGCTTCAAGAAATCAAGTTGTTGAGGAATATTTGTATATATTCCCCAAGGAAATGGTTGTGTTCCCTTGAAGAATCCAACTATGTAACCCAAGAAATGCTGGTGTTCCCCAAAGAACATGGTTGTGTTCATTGGAAAAATGGGATAAACAAGTTATTCCAAGTTCTATGTGGTTTTATTTTAGGGGGTAGTATCCAACCATATGATTGGGGAGGAAATGATTTTAAAGGTACAAGCCACATGTACACATCTTAGTCCATTGAAACAGATCAAACGTATTTAATATATATTTTTAAATATATGGTTTATCCAATATTATTCTAGTTTTCATGTGTTTCACTTTGATTCATTGAAAGACTTACACATGGTGCATGAATATTGATGCGTTCCCAAGTTCTTAGTTAGACCCAAGATGGGTCTGAGTTACTCAAACAACGGAATTATGAGGAACTCGGGGCACGTTCCCATCTCTTAGCATTAGAAGGGGTAGAGGGGTGTGTTGAAGCTCCAGGATGGGACTAGAAAAAGTGACAAGCTTTAGTTACTTACTCGAACCTGCATCAAACCAACCAACAAGTTGGTTAGTTCACTTTCTAGAGCACCTTTAGTGCAAGTGACGTGTTCTCAAGTTCTTAGTTAGACCCAAGATGGGTCTAAGTTACTCACACAATGTAATTGTCAGGAACTTGCGGCACGCTCCTAGCTCTCAGCATTAGAAGGGGTAAAGAGGCATGCCGAAGCTCCGGGATGGGACTAGGAAGTGTGACAAGCTTTAGTTATTTACTCAAACCTACATCAAACCAACCAACAAGTTGGTTATATCACTTTCTGGAACACCTTTGGTGTTAGGACAAGCCACGAGTAACTCTGGATTCACATGACTCACCACGGCCCGGACTTGGGGGAAGCCACCACCTTCCTCCATATAGTATTCTCTGCGTTTCTCCACAGCACCTACATCCGAATGGTTTTTTGTCTCGGGACTCCCAAGGAAGAGTCCCGAAATTGTCTCGATTTGCACTCCCAGGACTTTGCAAAATCATAATTTTTTGTTCGGACCTTCGATTAGGATGAGGTCTGAAAAAAACTTGTAACTCTCCTTGAGAGCTTTCCAATGGTGTATTGCATTCCACCTGCACGCACTGGGGTCGGGTCGATTCCCGACTTTTAGTGGTTAGGAGTCAAATTGCCAGTTTGACTCTCGACCTATCTTTTTGCCATAACTTGGGCTACAGATGTCCAAATGCCCCATGCGAAGCCATTTTTGACATTTACACTTCGATAATTTTCCAATGATATAAAGAACACCCTAATGCGAGGTGTTTTGACCCCTGCAATTGAATTCTAAAATTTCAGGAATCCCAGAGGACTCCCAAGTCCCAATTTCGAGAATGTGAGTTTCATCCTCACACTCTCTCAAAATAGGGTTGCGACACCTTTAGTGCTAGGACAAGCCACGGGAAACTCTAAATTCATAATACTCACCACGGCCTGGACTTAGGTATTCTTTGCACCTCTCCACGGCACCCACATCCAAATGGCTTTTTGTCCCGGGACTCCCAAGGAGCAGTCCCAAAATTGTCCTGGTTTGGACTCTTGGGACTTTGCGAGGTCATAACTCTTTGCTCAGACCTCCGATTGGGATGAGGTCTAAAGAAAACTTGTAGCTCTCCTCGAGAGCTTTTTAACGGTGTGTCACATTTCACCTGCACGCACCGAGGTCAGGTCGATTCCCAACTTTTAGTGGTCGAAAGTCAAATTGCCAATTTGACTCCCGGCCCTTCTTCTTGCCATAACGTGTGCTACAGACATCCAAATGGCCCATCCAAGGCCATTTTCGACATCTACACTTTGATAGCTTTCTAATGATATAAAGAACACCCCAATGCGAGGTGTTTTGACCCCTACAATCAAATTTTAAAGTTTTGGGAGTCCCGAAGGATTCCCAAGTCCTCATTTCGGGAGTGTGAGTTTCATCTTCACACTCTCTCAAAGTAGGGTTGCAACATCTAGATTATTAAATTAGGATCATAACTTTTTTGAATGTGTTGGGGGTGAATGATTAATGTGTGGATTGTATTAAACATTAAAGATAAAATGGTTTTTAGGGCAAGTAGAAAGAGCTTGAGATTATAGTCAAAGTTTAAAAGATGGGTGAATGGAATTTACTTTAGACCAAAATGATTATAATATTATCAAATTTTACATATGGATTAGGTTTTATTGCAATGGTTGTATTTTGTAATGTATGTTAAAATTGGATTTTGGTTATTAAATTTGAGTATGTATGTGGTGTAGGTATTTATAATCCACAATTTGTGAAATTATAAAAGGTTTGAAATTTTAGAGTTGAAAATAATGGATTATAATTTTGGTAATAATTTGCAATATGGCGGTTAGTGGTAGGGTTTAGTTATGGAAAATCCAAGAAAAGGCTTGTGGAGAATAGTTGAATTTTTTTGTGTAAGGTGTCCAAGAGAAAAAAATAACTTCTATTGTTGTGGATAAAGACTGCCAAGAAAAAGTTAAAGGGATGGTTGAAGGTTGTTGGATCTAATGAAAGAAAATCACATTTATTTAGCAATTGGGACTTCACTTTCCCATTTGGATACACTATTTGGTTTGAGATTGTGAATGGTGTTCCATTATACAAGTATTATCATTTCTTTTGTTAAACTTTTTTCATGTACAAATATTTTCATTTATCAATTTTTGTTGCTTCAACATGTTTGTCTTCCATGTTTCCATGTTTCATTAATGTTGTTACTAACATTGTTTTTCCATGAACAGTTTTTGGGCAAGTTTTTTGTAGTTTGGAATGGCTATGTTTGGTCTGCATAGATTTTGTTGGTGTTGGGGTTCAATTCATATTTTGTTTCTACGTCTTTGCTTGAATGAGTAATAATGTTATGTTTACAAACATAAGCTTGGACCAAAGCTCTATCTAGGTATGTGAATGGTAGACCATATTGAACCAATTAACTTGACAATGTTTTCATTTTCTCTTTTCATTTATTTGTCACATCCTTTTTGCTTTTTTATTGTTTTTTTGTTTTCTTGCCTTCACATGGCCTGTTGTTCCCATCAACTTATTCATCAATAATTATATATTGTATGTTTGCATTTTTTTTCAAACATTTTATAATTTAGAATACTAAGGAGATCAATAGAAGATCTCTTAGTGTAGAAATGGTCATGATAAAAAGTTTGGTTGTTTATTCATTTAATTTGTTGTTTTTAATTTTTCTTTTTCCCCCTCATAATTTGCCTATTTTTAGGGAGAAGGGTTCATTCTATAATTGTGTGTAATTGATCTAAAAATGTGTGGGGTTTTGTTCATTCAATTTGTTGTTTTCCGCTTCTCTTTTTCCCCCCTTAGTTTGTTTGTTTCCAATAGGGGATTTATTCATATTGTAACACTATTTAGTTGGTCTTATTGTATTAACTTGTAAACTTATACCAATAGAAAATTTGGTCCCAAATATCATAAAAGAAGATTTTTTTTCTTTATGTCTTTATGTTAAAAAATTCCCTTTAGGTCCCATGAAAAATTCAAAATTAATCCATAATTCATCCTTGGTTTATTAAGTTTTTAATTGTTTTGAATAGGTACTTCCAATAGTTACAAAACCACAACCATGACATCCCAAAATTATTATTGTGATCTATGCGATTGGACTTTTTGCCAAAGTACAAATATTGTAAAACATAGGGCTACAGTAATTCATTAAATGTTGTTGATAGCAACAGGGTGCATGATAGGTGATGAGATTCGATAGTTCCATGAGGGATTAAATATTAGTGGCCAAAGAACAAAAATAGGGCTTAAACTCGTTTTACAAGAGTCATTGGAAGCAGCCTATGTTGTCACCATTTTGTTGAAAAAACTAAAAAATTGATATGATGTGCTTTTTCAAATTGAGGGAGTGGGGGGTGAGGTTTTTTTGTGTTAGTTCTAATTGGAAGGTTAATTAATTTAAATTATTTTTGAACATGTGAAAGTTTTTTTTTGGGTGTAAGCACACAAGGTTCTTATCGATCATGCATTGGAGGTAGTAAAAAAGTGCATGGATTTTACAACATTTTCCAAGGCAAGGGTATCAGTATCCTTGATACAACGCCAAGAGTCATAGGAAATGAAATGGCTATGAAATGTTTTAGGATTTGACAAATAAGGAAAATGGTTTGACTTTGGTTGGGTTTCAAGAGTTGTTGGAAGATTATGTATTGATACACGAGTGCATCATAGTGGCCATTCTTTTGAAAAGATTGGTTCCCACAAAAAAAATGCCCAAACACATAGCAACAATGGCTCACATGTGGGAGTTTGGGGGCTTTGTGATTAAAGCGTGTTTTTAGGAAACATGATGGCTTTTTTTGGGCATAAACATTGTTTCAACAACTTTATGACATCTAGGTTAGTGCATTGAACCCCAAATTCTTGGGATTTGAAATTTGAATGAATTCTTTTGCATTGAATAAGTTTTTGAGAAAATAATTCTTTTTGTTTGAAGGTACAAGCACACTCATCGAAGTAAATAATCACAAGACATGTTCAGTAAAGAAAATTGGAAACGTACATTAATAGTTGGGGAGAGAGATTTTTGAACACAAACCTATGCTTTTATTTCACATCTTAGATTTAAAAGTTATAGGATGCTTTCCTTGAAGAATTACCATTACAGAAGGCATGCCTCAAAAGAACACCTTTCATTATGATGGGTGTGACAAAAAACTATGAATTTAATGTTCAAACGATGACCTTTTGTATTTAGTCATTACATGGTTCATCCAAAGTGATCATTTTTTCTTTTTGGCCATTTTAGAAATTGTTTTATCATTGTTTTCCAAATTTTGTTGTAAGCTCAAATTTTGTTTGTGTGGAATTTGGCTAAAGACATAGAGAGAGGTGGGGAGTTTATTTTTTTAGGGTTTCAATTGTTTTTCTGACCCCAATTCGAAATCATTCTCCTTTTGTAATCCTTTTAGTTAAAACATTACACAACTAATGTTTGAGACCGATGCCATTAGTTTGGCTATGCATTCTATGTGAAGAAGTTCTCATTGACCCAATATGTGAAAAGACAAGGGATAATAGAAACCATTGGAAAAATGTTGGACAATGAAATGTGAAAAAATGAATATCAAACATTGGCAAAAGATTGATGCGAGTGTACAAAACAAAATGAAAAGGATGGGTGAAAGGCACCTCAAAGGGGTGCTTCAAATAAAGTTTAATCGATACAACATTCAATGTCATGACAATGATAGTTTTTTCTAGATTGGGTGGGTTCTTTTAACTTTCAACAAAATGTAATGGCATTAAACTTGTGTGTAACCTTGGTTTTCATTTTCATTTCTTTTTTGGTTGGAAACTTTTTGGTCAAAAACACAACCAACTGATGTTTGGAGAAATGGGGTTATAGTTGTGCAAGCTTGTATAACTTACACATATTTTTAGCTCACAACCAATCCCACCATTGTGAATAGAGAGCAAGGTGCCATATTTGGAGTGAAACACATCTTGACGCTTACTTTGAATACATGGATAATCAACAATTGTAAGTTTGATAGTGCCTACTTGACTTATAGCACATATAGTGTTAAAATTATGAATGAATTCAACAAATGCATATTTTTTGAGCCTTTGAGTATTTAAAAGCATTTATTAAAGATAATGTAATCAATGGTTTTAAACACAATTCAAACAATGTCACCAATGTTTAAAAAAAAAACAAACTGAGCAATCCTAGTTTGCTACATTAGTCAACTCGCTCATTTTCAAGGCCACCTATTGACAACAAAAGAGATTTTTCTTGCGGTCATTTCATTTTGTTTAAATCTTGTTAAACAAGTATTTAAAGACCAATTTTGTGTCATTATTTCCTATTAAATTGCAATGCTAATTTGTTTCAACCAACCTGAAATTTACACAACAATCGATTTTGTGGAATTCAACTAGATTGAGATGAGGGGACTAGGGATCATCAATATTAAATCCTAGGTTTTTAAAGAGAAAGCTAAAAGATTTTGGATATTTAGCCCCAAAACTTGAAGAGATCCTAAGGAAAGTTTTTTACCTTAAAAAACTTTTCGAAAAATTGAATCTTACAGAAATGGAAGGTTCTTTGAAAATCAAATTGATATTCATGAATGGAAAGTTGGTTTGTGGTTTACAGGGGATTATTTGAGGGGAACAATGTTTTACTTTTATGAATTTTGTGATGTAGGCAAAATGATAAGAATGCCAAAATAAATTTTTCATTAATTGCACAACTAGGAGTTGCTTGTTGCAGTAACTAGTAGTAGAAGAAGAAGAAGCATCATGAAAGTTAGGGAAAAATTAGCAACCTCCATCAAGCCGGTTCACCAAAGTTTTGGAGTCTTGGCACAAGAGGCTACAAGTAGGAAAACCAAGTGTTGCAAACTTGGGGAATGTAACCACCTCTTTCTTTCTTTGATTAGGAATTCGACAATTCTTCATTTCCAGAAACATACATTTAGACATAAATCAATTTTATCCCAATTTCAGCTTCCCCACCACTTTAGCAATTGGTGCCAAAATCTCTCATGGATTTCAAATCCCATTTGTTAAAATTATGTGTTATTTTCTAATCAATTCTAGGAAACTGTTTCACCTACACACAAATCATATGACAAATGTGACCAAAGTAAATGAGAGTTTCATAACACCTTGAAGACAATACAACATCATGAGATACATAAATAAATTAAGTCCTCAACAACACATCAAAAGCAAAACAACCAACTTAGTGTGTTGCCAAGATCTCAATCACTTTCATCACAACCTACGAATGAGTAGTGGAGTTTCAAGTGAAATAATTTTCTAGAACTAAAACCTTTGTAAAGATAAATTCAAGTTCTCTACCAAGGGCTAACAACCTAAGGTTTGTTCAATAGAATTTTTTTATTGAATGACTAGTTGTGCATAACATTTACAAAACTAATCACATTTATAAAACAATTATATTCACTAGGTTGATTTTCCTCTTCATGATGTGCATATGCATCTTTTGTTTCAAAGTCGTGTACTAATCTTAGAAGGTTAACAAGGGTTTGTGAAAATTAAACTTTCTCACCTAAAGTAAAAATAACTTCTTCATCAAAACATATTTTCTTGTTAATCATGGTCATCAACATTTGAAGATGATAACATCTATAGCCCTTAATCTCTTTGCCATAATCCTCAAAAGCACATGAAATGACTAATGGTCAAGTTTTTTTCCTTCACTTGTGAGGAATGTGGACGTTTGCCACACATTTAAAACTTGCAATTTGTTCAATCTTAGTTTCTCACTAGAATTTTTTCCACTAGAGGTCACACCAAAGTTTGTCTTAATAGTTGGGGATAAATTAGTAATGGAAATGGCTTCAACTCAAAGATATGTGGGAACGCTAGTTTCATAATTCATTGTTCAAGCCTTCAACATGAAAATCTTGTTAATTTCCCTCTTTATAAGTACACCATTTTGACGTGAGGTGTAAGATTAGGTGTCACACAATAACTAGGCAGCCTCAAACCAAACTGAACACATGGGATCTGCCTATCATTCTCATCTCCTTTGAAGGGTATCATCATTTGAATCTTCCATCTAAATGAACTCACATATCCTCAGCTCACCTTTGGCACCTTTGGAGTTCACAACTCACATTTTGTAGGTCTATCCTTCCAGCTACATGACCTCACATTCCCTCCCCAGCTCACCTTATGCCCTAATAAACGTATTAGTACCTTTATGAGGTCAACCTACTGGCAATCAGACTGAAAATTTGCTAAATGTTCTCATCAGACAGGAAAATCAGCCAATCATGGCAGATTAATCATAATAAGTGCTACATACCCTCCATCCTTCAAAATATAACTACAACCTGTGCTGATACTTTCCTTATCTGATTCGCCCTCTATCGCCTTTTGGCAAACACCCCCCTCCTCACACCCAATAAACTGTGTAGAATACTTAAGGCAGTATCTCAGGAGATTTAGCAATTAAACTTGCCAGAACTTGTTTGTTTGTTTTCTGGAAAAGACATTTCCCAGTAAGAAATAAGAAGCAGGCAAAAACTCTATTCTGTACTGGGGGATAACATCCATAACATACACAAAACCTAAGGGATATGTGACACTTCCAAAGTTCAGAACTAGGCAAATAGGCTAGTTCAGCTTTTGCCTGGTCATTCAAGACAGAAATTTTCTTGTAAGACTTTGCAGGCTCTTATGCCATGTGCTAACAGGAAGCTTCGGTTTGGAAAAAAATCCACTGGTTACCAAGACCAAATTTGGCCTGGATAACCTCAACTTTGATGTTTCCATCCACAATGAAGACTCTGAAGCTGATCACATTTCAAGTTTGTAAAAAGAGGCTTTGCTAACTCTCAGCATACTAGCCTTCCTATATGCTGAGAGTAGCAACAGACTCAGCAATCAGTTAAGGACTAAAACCACTAGTTGAGGCACATCCTATAAACATATGGATACAGCCCATAGCTTACCAGACTTCAGGAACCATAGGAATCATTCCTGAATAGGGATGGTGCAATTGTGGACCACACCCAGCAGGTGGAAAAGGGTATTTTTAATTCACTGTGGAACAGTTCTGATACCTTTCCAAGGGCAATGGTACATTTCTTGATGAAGGTGCACCTAACTATTGACAGCCACAATAGAACCATACTCACAACATATCCTACTTTATTGCCAAAACTGGCTGGACTACAACAATCCAACAAGAACTTGGGACCAAAGGACATCTGTCCAGATGCAAGCCTTTGTGACACAGCAGAAATGTTCAGGCAGCTTCAGACCTTGTGGCAGCCTGCTCCCGTTCAACAGATGCTGCATATGAGGCTTTACGAGAGCACTCCAGAATCGTTTGCTCTGCTACAATGAAGTAGCTTGCAATTGTTGCTGCAAAAATTAAGAAGAAAGTCAAATTCTGGAGAGAAGGTATGACCATGACCTCAACCACTTTGGCAGAAGAACAGAAACAAGACAGAATGGGGATGGATACAAGTAGGTCAACAATAGACTTGGTACATCAGCATAAAGAAATGAGAACAATGGTGAAGACCAAAACAATAAAATCCTTAATGTGCACAGGAAGAGGACTCTCAGAGGCTTACCTGCACTGATGACAAGGGCCTGCCCTGTGTAATTCAAGTTGGCTTTTGCCCATGGAACTGTGCGTGCAATGATCAGCTGCCAAGGTTTCACAGAACAAGTCCTACTGCCTTCAGGTCTACATGATTCATAATGCATAGGTATCATGCACTTGACCAGATTTTGACTGAGTAATCTGTTCTGACCTTACCTACACTACCATACTAAACCTGACAGAAAGCAGACAGGTAACCCGTTAACTATGTTTGACATTGGCAAACGTGCAGCTGCCAATGCACAAATAGCTTGTTTTAGGCCAACACCAGTACCCAGATAGTCACAAATCTACAAGAAAATAAACAAATCTAAAGTGCTTGAGATTTTTATATATGAAACACCAGGGTGTGTACCCTGTACTGAAAAGAAAACTAGGGTTGATATGTCATACACTACTGCACGAGTTGTGCTTGCATGGAGTCTTGTAAAGAAATGCTAATTCCATTTCATTACAGTCAATCTGTCCCCACACTTCAGGATGCCGAATGTCTGCATGTGGTTCTACAGCCTGACTCCACTTACTACCCTTCAAATCCCTCTTGCCCCCACCTTCTTAAGTGTCGGAATAGGACAAGCAGGAGAACAGCAACCATGTAGACAATTTGATAGAATCAAAGGGGAAGAGAAGGTGGAAGTTTTTCCTGGAATGGAGCAATGGACCAGTACCACAAGAGAAAAAAATTGATAACACTTTGCACCCACTGCAAGCCTATGCTGCGAACCCAAAAAATGCACACAAACCACCAGTCTAAATGTGATTGCTGTTGCATTCGCCTAAATGGTGGTTCCATTCCTGGCTGCATATATGATACATGTCATACACTACTGCATTCATGGCTGCATTTCAGATAGATATAAACTACACCCAGACAGACAGCCAGACAGACAGAGAGGGCATGCCCCAAAAAGGCTTACAGTAGGAATTGCAGAAACAACAGCTGCGATGGATGCTGCCTTCACACCAGCCTTAAGCCCCTCTGCACCCAAAACCCAACCTCTTTTCTCATTCCACAGAATGGAATAATCTGAAATTTCCCCCAGCCTCACAAAGACTCACAGGTACAAATCGGAATCATCCCATTCTTCAGATACAATACAAAAGACTAACACGAGGAACTTTGTTGATTTAAAGAATATCCATCAAAGCCCTCCACAAGCTTGTACCCACTTGATTCTCCAAGAGCTTGTTGGTAACATTCCCGGCAGAGAAATTCCATAGGTACTGTACTCTACAAAATGGGCCCAACCCTAATTTTCCAACAAAGAAACTACTAAACTGTTTACAAAAACAATGGGCAAACTGGAACAATTATAAGCTGAGAGGGGGAAAAACCCAATACCCTCTGTGCACTGGCTTGCCTTGCTGCGTTTGTCTTGTGCTACCTTATCGAGCAACTGCTTTTCTTTGGGATCCAGCGGCGTCTCTACTACAGAAGGTATCATAAAGTCACACCCAGGACGTCTAGTTTCCAGTTCCTTCCGCTTCTGGCTCCACCATTCTCGCGGATTCACCACCACTCCCATATTGAAACAGCTAGCTCTACACCTCAATAAAAATTCTAAACGCCCAAGAGGTCACACCAAGTCCCTCTCTCAAACAAAAAGCTCACAACTGACACTTCAAAAAAGGACTGAAGAACCAAACGGGAGGAGGAGGAGGAGCTCACTTTAGTGATACACAAACTATAAAAGAAACCCACCCAAAAAAAAAAAAAAAAAAACAAACTTCAACGAAATGAACGGCACTTGCTGCTGGATCTCAAAACTTCACAAAGCCAACAAGATGAAAGACAAAGGATGGGGGGAAGAGAACAGAAAGATGAAAAGAATGAGAAGAGATGAGAAGAGAAAGAGGTCCCCAATTGACACATGACAAGAGCAGCCAATGCACAAATTGCTCCGTCTGCCTGACGTATGTTTTTGCCACATGTAAGTACTAATAAGTAGTTTTGTGCATAATCTTGTGTTTGTTTGTCCTGCCTTGTTAAAGTAGGGATATTGTGTGGAGAATCATTATAGAGTCTAGAGTGTACCTTAGTAGCTTCAATGGATTTTGTCAACTAAAAACTAAGTGAGAGAGGATTGAGCCTAATTTGATTTAAAATGTCATTTATCCTTGAAAGATTCATATTCATCCTTTTCCATTTATATTGGATTGGGTGGTGATGGGATACTTGCATTGTTTGCCAATGACATTGAGTTTGTTTTGGTGTTAGTCGGTTTAATTCATTGTTAGACTATAATGTCAATACTTGGTAAGTAGATGGGCCAATGTATGTAGGGTCATGTTACTGGGTAATAGATAGATAGGTGGGGGTGGAGGGGAAGATAGATACTTGTTTTCATGTCATACCTTCAGATAAGTGAAGGTAAATAGAGCATCGAGTAGAATATCTATGTCAATTTGAACTGGATAGTTGGGGGATATAAACCCAATGAGAAAAGTTCCGTGCCCAATTAGCATCCATCCAAAGTGGTGCATTGGTGTGTGTTGGATTACTTCAGCCTAAATGTTGAGGTCCTTGAATTTCATGCAATAGTTCTCTTTGACTATGAAATTGTGTAGGTGGTTGCATTCTTGCAGTCCTCTTCGCAATGACAAATGATGTGTTAATCTATAATAATTTAAGATTAACTTTAACCTAACATGGTGGTCATTACATACATGATTCACACTTATGAAAAATAAGTTAGAAAGTGTTGACTTACGAACATAGCATGTGGTTTTCATCATTGTCCATTCACACTTGACATGAAGTAAATCTTTTCCCCTTGGTTCATCTTCAATTTGTCTTGAAAAAAAATTCATAGAGAACATTGCTTTTTATTTTTTAGAATTGCAAACATCATTGTGTGATTTACAAATAATAATATGAACCAATTGTAAACAAAAATCACTAATTGAATGTGATTAGTAAACATAATTAAAAAATGAACCATAAAAACACATGAAATGAATTTGTTTCAGGTATTCATTGGCGTCTGTCGGATTATTTTACCTTAAATGTTAAGTTCATACCTAAAGAAAGATTCCCTTAATACTCATTGGGTCTGGTTTTTCGCCAAATCAATATCTATGAAAACTCATTTCATCACAAACTTCTTTAGGAAAAATTTCAATATGATTATAATGAATCATT